>FLNY01004544.1_pt1 | contig 66047 bp, 63 predicted proteins | sample 1140381 | NCBI WGS metagenome assembly FLNY01 (sample SAMEA3878172, study PRJEB12797) | bioreactor metagenome | biome: Moose rumen | place: Sweden | collected 2011-10
CTCGGCGAAACCGGAATTAACGAACAAAATTTTGAACTTTCTCTTGATTTAGAATCCGGCAAAAAATTTATTGAAACTATGAATCTTTTGGCTGACAGAAATTTAGCTGTAGACAAGATTTAAATTTATTTTTGCAAACAAAAAAGCCCGTCATTTCGGCGGGCAATTTTTTTTTATTTGTCGCGCAGATTTTATTTTTTGGCGAAAGTCAAGAAAGTTTTGTTATTCTGTTCCAGTGCAGTAAAATTAATTGACTCAATATTTGTAACAGAAAATTTTTGTTCAGTGATTGAATCTAAATTTGTATCGTCCGAAATAAAATTATTGTCTTCAAAAAGATCTAAAGTGCTAGCGTTAGTATTTGAATAAATTTTAGTTGTACTTTGGCCTGTAGAATCCATGATTGTAATTTTTTTGCCCTTGCCGCCTTTAATTGTAGCGTTACTGCCCGTGCTGAAATTTAAAATAAGATTGGAACTTTTGACAGATGAAGACGCAACATAACCACTTGAAAGATAGAGCGTATCTTCACCGGCTTTATAGTCATTAATATAATTTTTGCCTGCAGAAATATCAAAAATATCATTACCTTTGCCACCGGTAAGGGTATTTGTACCTTCGCCACCAATTAGAAAATCATTGCCCGCGCCTCCATTCAAAGAATCGTTATCTATTCCGCCATACAGTATATCTGCGCCGGAGCCGCCGGAAAGTTTATCATTTCCTGTATCGCCGTAAATTATATCATTACCATTTCCACCCGTTAAAATATCATTGCCCGCGCCGCCGTGAATTGTATCAGCAACTTTACCGCCGGTAATCGTATTGTTTAAAGAATTGCCGGTTATTGTCAAAGATTTTGTAACTTTGGAGCCGTCAACTTTTAAAACATTTGTACCGAAATTTTGGGTTAAATCAACATTGGCGGCAGAAGTGACAGTTGCAGTTAAAATTTTTGTATCAGTACTATTTTTGGAAGAAGTGCCATATTTCCAGCCGCTAGGTAAAGTAACATTTGGACTGCCGCCAAAAATTGTTTCACTAACAGTTCCGCTTGCATTTTTAATTTTTACTGTTTTACCTTTGACTTCTTTTAAAGTTATAGTACCTTTGCCAATAGTTAATACAGCGTCATTGCCGGAAAGAGTAGCTTTGCTGATAGTTCCGCTTGTAATTTGGAGCGTGTCATTTTCGCTGAATCCGTAAATTGTGTCCTTGCCGTCGCCGTTTGCGTACTGAAAAATTGTTCCAACACTATGATTGTAAATCGTATCATTGCCCGCGCCACCTTTTACAGTGGTTGTTTTAGGAGAATAGGAACTACCGAGAAGGCTTATTTTGTCATTACCTGCGCCGCCGTCGATTGAAATATTATATCCGCCGCTGTTAATTACATCGTTACCTGCGCCGCCTGAAATTGTTATACGTGTATTGTTTCCATTGGCATTGTAATTATAAATTGTATCGTTTCCGGCTCCTGCAAAAATTGTATTGTTGCTGCCGCCATTTGAAATGGAGTCGTTATTTTCGCCGCCGTCAATATAGACATAATCGCTGCCTGCTCTGTTGTAAATAGTATCATTGCCGTTGCCTCCGGAAAGTGTCATATACCAACCGGATTGATTTACAATGGAATCTTTGCCCGCGCCGCCGGAAATGGAACTGTTTACTGTAGTCCAAAGGCTGAAAGAATTGTTGATAGTATCTGCGCCGTCGCCGCCGTCGATTGTTACATTGGACGCAGAGTTTGTTACTTTGTCGTTACCAGCAAGCGCGTAAATAATTTTGCCGCTGTTGCTGTTGGAATAAGTATCATTTCCTGAACTCAAGCTGATAATATTTGAACTTTTTTCTTTGCCGTCAATTTTGAAAGAAACATTTTTACCGCCTTTAACCACGATTGAGCCACTACCGATTTTTAATGTAGCGTCATTACTTGAGGCAGTTGTAACTTTTTCATATTCTGCACCGGTAATTTTTATTGAATCGTTTGCCGCAATTCCGGTGATAGTGTCGTTGCCGTCGCCGGAATTGTAGACGATAATATTATTTTTGGCAGGGCTCGACATGGAAATAGAATCGTTGCCTTTGCCAGCCGTGAGGGTATTATTACTTCCATAAATCTCAAAATTATCTTTACCTGAACCTGTTTTAATAGAATTATTTTGCGCTTGATTGTAAAGCAAAATATAATTATTTCCTTCACCTGCATTGACGTTTACATTTTTTCCTGCGCTGTTTATCGTGTCATTACCACTGCCACCTGTTACGGTTACATTTTCGCTGACAGGATCTTTAAATAATTCCACAATATTATTTCCTGTACCTGTATTTATGATGATATTTTTACCGCCACTGTAAATTGTATCGTTACCGCCACCACCATTGATTGTATAGCCGTCATTCACATTGAAAAGAGTTTCGCTTTTACTTGTTCCATTGATAACTTTTGATACAGGTTTAACAGTGCCGTCAATTTTGAATGCAACATTTTTACCGCCTTTAACCACGATTGAGCCGGAACCGATTTTTAATGTAGCGTCATTGCTTGAGGCAGTTGTAACTTTTTCATATTGTGCGCCGGTAATTTTTATTGTATCGTTAGCAGAAATACCATTGATAGTGTCGTTGCCGTCGCCATTCGCATACTGAAAAATATTTCCAAGTGTACTGTAGCTACGTATAGTATCATTTCCTTTACCGGCTTTTACTGAAACATCATCACTTGCAAGGTAAAGATGGATATAATCGTTATCTGCGCCGCCGTCTATAAAAATATTTTGCCCGCCGCTATAAATTTCATCATTACCGTTGCCGGCATCGACTGAAACATTTGAACTGTCAATATAAAGATATATGTAGTCATTTCCCGTGCCGCCGTCAATGGTAATGTTGTTGCCGTAACTTTTAATACTGTCAGCGTCATTTTCACCTTTAATAAGGACATTACCAGCACCTTTATTTTCAATGGTATCTTTGCCCGCGCCACCGCTAATTGTTACATTGGATGCAGAGTTTGTTACTTTGTCGTTGCCGTAAAAGCCGCTGACAACTGTATTTGAGGTAGTGTTTGCAATACTTAAATCGCCGAACTGCCGCGCAAGATAGCGCAGTAAAATATATCCGCCAACATAATCTTCATTAAACAATTTATCATTTTTATCATCCAAATATTTTGCAAGCGTGTCTTTACTTTGAACCGCTGATTGTATTTCATAATATGATGTATCGTCTGTTCCCGTTGTAAGTTCTGCCATACCTTCTATAATAATGTCGTTAAGAGTGGTATAAGCACTTGTTTTAACGGACATTACAGCGTGTGTAAGTTCGTGCGCGATTAACCTGTCAAGATAATAATTAAAAGCATTAGGTAATTTTCCGTCTGGATCGTCTTGATCAATATTTTTGAAATAGTACATATTAATATTCATAGATATGTAATTTTTCCCGCCATATTCAAACGGAGAAAAAGTTGTTGCCGTAGCTTTTGAAGAGTCCTCAATAAAGATGATAAGAATAGTTGTTGGCTTAACATCAGAATCATTAAAGCTGTAGCCGTATGATTCTTCGATAAGTTTTAAGTCTTCTTCAGCCCAAAATGAATAAAGCCCTTGCCAAATATGTTTTTGTTCATCAGTAAGACTGTTAAAATTCTTGCCGTTGAGTTGAAAAGTAACACCGCGCTTTGTAAAGCTATTTCCGCTGAAACTTGTATCAAATGTGCCGTTCGGTACAACAGAAGTTGAAGTTTTGGTGGTGGAGCCGCCCGCGTCAGAGCCGGTAATTGCGCCGGTGTCTGCATTCCCTAAAATTATTCCGCAGTAACGCTTGAGAAAATCATCGCCGCTTTTTGCATTTTCGCGGTCTGCAAGTATTTGGTTAATCAGTGATTGTGCTGTTTTAAATTTGCCGTTCGTTGCGTAATTTATCGCCTCATCAAGTGCCGCCGTCCCGCTTTTTGTCGTGGTGTCCAATGACGCCATAAATCTTTTTATTACTTCCTGTTGACTCATTGCCATAATTATCATCTCCTTTAATTTTTTTGATAGTCAAATATTTACTTAGTATCCGAATCATTAAATTTGCAACCGTAAGATTTTTCAATAAGTTTCAAACTTTCTTTAATCCAAAAATCATGCAATTCTTGCCAAATATATTTTTCTTTAGTTGAGGTACTGTCTAATTTTGTTGAGTCTAATGACGCAATAAATTTTTCTATTACTTCCTGTTGCGTCATAGCAATTTTGCCCCCTTCCCCAAAAATATAAAAATTTTCTACATTATATTGCCCCCCCCCTGAAAACTATCTGAAAAAATCATTTTTAATCAAAATTTAATAAATAAAAAAAGCCCGCCGAATTTTTCGACGAGCTTAACATATTTTTTGTAGACAATTTGTTTTAATTTTCATCTGCCTCAAAAACATGTCCCATTTTAACTTTTTTGACGGTTAAATATTTTGAGTCAAATTTGGTAGGTTGCATAACTATTGGAACTCTTTCAGTAATTTTCAAGCCGTAACCTTCAAGCCCGGCGCGTTTGGCGGGATTATTTGTCATGAGGCGAATTGAAGTTAATCCTAAATCTGACAAAATCTGCGCGCCAATTCCATAATCCCGTAAATCCGGCTTAAAGCCCAAAAGTACATTCGCCTCCACAGTATCTTTGCCGTCGTCCTGCAAAACGTACGCACGAATTTTATTTGCTAAGCCAATACCGCGCCCTTCCTGCCGCATGTAAAGTACAACGCCCGCGCCTTCACTTTCAATTTTTTTCAGTGCCGTTTGAAGTTGATCTCCACAATCACAACGCAACGAGCCGAGCGCGTCGCCTGTCAAGCATTCTGAATGAACGCGTACCAAAACATTTTCCTTGCCTGCAACTTCGCCCTTGACAATCGCCAAATGACATTTGCCGTCAAGTGAACTTTCGTAGGCTTTTAATCTGAAGTGTCCAAATTTGCTGGGAAAATCTGCATCGGCAATAAGTTTTACAAGTTTTTCTGTACGGTGGCGATATTCAATCAAGGCACGCACGGTAATAATATTCAAGCCGTGAGTTTTTGCGAACTGTTTTAATTTTTCAGTGCGCATCATATGTCCGTCATCGTCCATAATTTCACAGCATAAACCGGCGGGATAAAGTCCGGCAAGGCGCGCTAAATCTGTGGTAGTTTCAGTGTGCCCTGCGCGACGAAGTACGCCGCCTTCAACACTGCGCAAAGGAAAAACATGACCGGGACGGCGAAAACTTGCGGGCGTAGAATTTTTATCAAGCAAAAGTTTAATCGTGCGGCAACGTTCGTAAGCTGAAATTCCCGTTTCCGTGTCCCAGCCGTCAATCGAAACTGTAAAAGCCGTTTCATGATTGTCGGTGTTGCGTTTAACCATCTGCCCAATTTCCAATTCGTCAAGACGTTCTCCAATAATCGGCGTGCAGATTAATCCTTTTGCATAGGTTGCCATAAAATTAATTTGTTCCGGCGTGACAGTTTCTGCCGCGCAAATTATATCGCCTTCGTTTTCCCTGTCTTCATCGTCAATAACGACAATCATTTTACCGCTTTTAATATCTTCAATAGCTTGTTCAATCGTGGTAAATTCGCTCATCTAAATTCCTCCTGCGCAGAGTTTTTAAATAATCTTTTTGCTCATCTGAAAGGCGCGTACTTTCTACAGCTTTTTTTATAGTTTTAGTGTGAATTTTGGGCAAAAGTAATTTTGGCCGTAAAAAAACTATCGTCTCGTCATAGTGTTTGATTAAAGCCTCTGTAAAAAACCACGCCGCCATCATTTCAATATAGTATTCTTTCGTTTGAATGTCAGCTACCAACTGCAAATACTTTTTGTCAAAATTTTTTCCCAGATAAAATTTCATTAACATTAAAATTCCAAATCTGACAGTGTAAGTTGAATTGCTGTTAATCCAAATTTTTATTTCATCAAGAACTTTAGCTGTATTTTGTGCAAAAATTTTTGGTATCAATGAATCACAAACAGCCCAATTATCAACATAAGGCAAAAAATTTTTTACCGCGTCAATGCATTTATCGTAACTTCTCATTTTAGAAATTATCCAAACGTGAATTAAATCTTCTTCAAAATATTTGTGCGGCAAATTATTTAAAAATTCAATTTTAGTTTTGGCGTCAAAAAATTTTTTTGAGAATTTGACAAGTTCAGCAGTTCTTATGCCTATAAGTCTTTCCTCTTCAAGATTAGGCAACATTTGCGCTTGAAAGACTCTGTATTCAGAATCTTGCATAGCAAATAATTTTTCGTGTAAATCTTTAAAATTTATCATATCGCTTTAATTCTCCCTCCAATTAATTAATTTTAAACCTTCGACGCGTTCAAAATGTTTAACATTCGCCGTTACCAAAGTACAATCATTTACAATCGCTGTTGCCGCAATGTAAATATCGTTGTCTTCAATCTGCTTGCCTTTGTGAAGTTGCACGTAAATTTCAACGGCTTTTTCAATAGCTTTATAATTTTCTTTATCAAGCGTCAAATGTGGTAAGTTTTTGTTAAACTCTAAAAAATTTCTCAAAAGGCGAAATTTTCCTGCCGCCGTTAATCCGCGCACAATTTCATAATAGACAATCGAACAAATATAAATAGGACAATCTTCTTGCAAGGCTTGACGAAAATTTTTCTGAACAATTTCATTTTCACTCAAAATTTCACTTACAATATTGGTATCAAGCGAATATTTGATTTTATTTTCCATTACATTGCCGCCTTTCTTGCATCCAATTCTGCGATATATTCTGCAAATTCTTCAGCCTCTTTTTTTTCTTCCGGCGTCAAAGGTCTGTCAATGAATTCCAATAAAGCTTTTTTGCGTGCCGCGTATTCTTCCGGCGTTTCGTTTTCATTTTGGGAATTTGCATTTGAAGTTAAAGTGTCAATGCCAGCTTGAATTTTTGTAAGCATTGAAATAATTTTTTCTTCGTTTGTCATTTTAAAGCTCTCCTTTCTCAAAATCCGTTTTCAATTAAAAACTCTCTTGTTAAATCGTTTGAAGTTTTAAAATTCATAAGCCTTTCAATGTATTTCGCCAAAATATCAGTTTCAATATTAACGATACTGCCGACGCGCTTAAAATTAAAATTTGTAACTGCGCGAGTGTGTGGAATCATTGACACGCTAAAATTTTCTGCGCCGGCGTCAACAACAGTTAAGCTTATCCCGTCCAACGCAACCGAGCCTTTGGCGGCAATTTGTTTCAGCAAAAAATTTTCTGCAGAAATATTTATAAAAATTGCGTTGCCGTCTGTGCGAATGTTTGTAATTTTGCCCGTGCCGTCAATGTGCCCGCTTACAATGTGTCCGCCGAATCTGTCTCCAACTTTCATTGCGCGTTCAAGATTTACCGCGCCGCCAATATTCAATTCTTCAAGTGAAGTTTTACGAAATGTTTCAGGCATGACATCCGCCGCAAAATATTTTTCTGTAAAATCAGTTACAGTCAAACAAATTCCATTTGTGCAAATGCTGTCTCCAATTTTTATATCGCTCAAAATTTTAGCGCAGTTTATTTCAATTCGCCCGCCGTTCAAACTTTTAAGTTGCCCCGTTTCTTCAATTATTCCGGTAAACAATTTATCACCTCAATAAATAATTTTTTCTATACCGAACCATTGCGCGGCGTCGTCCCATTTTAAGCGAATTTCGCCTTCATGTTCAGACCTGCCTTCCCAATGCCAGCGATAGTAGGGAATTATAATTGTATCGCCACTGGAAATTGGTTTTTCGTAAATTACGCCGCCATCTTCTTTGTAAGCATCTTTGCCGCTAAAATAATTTTTGCTAATTTCTTTGCTGTCAATGAAGTTTACCCATTTACCGTCTTTTTGTCTGCCGATAATGTTCAAATGTGAAACGCAGTAATTGTGATACACAACGTACAAAGTAATTCCGCCGTCATTTTCAATTTTTAAAATATCTTTATCCGTACCACTGCGGGATAAAATATAATTATTTTTTCCGCCGAATTTTATTGCGTCACCATAATCACCGCTTGTAAAATCGTAATAGCAGAAAAGCGCGTCATTGCCGGTGCCGAAAGTTGCAACGCCCTTTGTATAAGTTTGGAGCGGTTTTCCTTTGTAAGTAAATTCAGTTTCATTATAAGGCGTGCCGGTATTTGTTGTTGCGCCGTCAATAATGAATCCGTGATAGGGAGCTTGTACCGGAAAACCAACTGTGCCAATTTCAACAGGTTGCGAAAAAGTCATAGCCGCCGCCGAATTTGTCATAAATAACAGTGAAAAAATTACGCCGAAAAATTTTTTCATTTAAAAAAACTCCTTGATATAAAAAAAGCCGCCAAAATAAAAGGCGGCAGAAATAAAATTGCTCTTTTTCCTCCGGACTTTAACCGTCGGTATCGGAATTTCGCCGAATCGTGCCAAAGGCTCGCGGACTATACCGCCGGTGGGGAATTTCGCCCCGCCCCAAGAGTTTGTCAAAATATTTTATTCTGAATAAAATTTAACAGTATCGCCTGCGCGAAGTCTAGGCATAACATTACCTTTAACCGCAATTTGTCCGGGCATTGTAGCAGTACCATTAACAACTACTGTACAGTGTCCACCGTTGCGAAGATTTGCATTTGCCGCCGCGCCAACTTTTTCAACGATAAAATCTGTGTTGCCCACCAGCAATTTGTCGCCTTCAGCAATATCCGCCGCAACTTCTGCAACCGTGTGCTGTACAACCATATCTGCCAAATTCGGGCGCAAATTTTCGTCCATCAAAATAAAACTTTTGTTGCTGTCAAGAAATGGACGCGCGTCCTTACCAACAGCCGTTACTTTTACTTCATATTTAACCGTCACAAAAATCAACCTCCTTAACCGTATAATACCATAACGCACGGGAATATTACAAGTTTTTAATTTTAAATTTTGAGAAAATTTTCAAGGCGCAAGCCATCTGAATAACGCGCCGATTAAATTTGCGTCGTTGTGAAATTTGCACGGTACAATTTCAACTTTCGGAAATTTTATTTCGCAGGAATTGTAAACTTTTTCCAGATTTTCACGAATGGAATTTATAAAAATTTCCTGCTCGCTAATACCGCCGCCTACAGCAATTTTTTCAACGTCCAAACTAAATAATTTTCAAGGCGCAATCCATCTGAATAACGCGCCGATTAAATTTGCGTCGTTGCGAAATTTGCACGGTACAATTTCAATTTTCGGAAATTTTATTTCGCAGGAATTGTAAACCTTTTCCAGATTTTCACGAATTAAATTTATAAAAATTTCCTGCTCGCTGATACCGCCGCCTACAGCAATTTTTTCAACGTCCAACAAAATTTGAATATTAAAAATCTGCACGGCAATTTGGCGCGTGAACTTGTCAAGGCAAGCAAGCGCGTCTTTTTCTTTTTCTGTAACTGCTTTAAAAAATTTTTCGCCGGTAATTTCTTCGATTGACAAATTTTTAATCTGCGCGTAGGATTTAAGCAACGCCGGTACACTGCAATTTTTGTGAAACATTTCGCCGTTCACAGATAAAAACGAAATTTCGCCGGCAAGAAAATTTTTGCCCTTGTGGACTTCGTGATTTTTGATAACCGCGCCGCCAATCATTGTACCAAAAACCATAACAAATCCATCTGAAACATCTGCAAGACTGCCAATTTTCGCCTCTGCCAACGCCGCGCAGTTTGCATCATTTTCAATCGTAACTTTGACGCCGCAAATTTTTTCCAATTCGTCAACAATGTTGCAGCCGTCATTGTAAGGGAGCGCACTGCTTTTTAAACAAATTCCGCGCTCCGCGTCGATTATTCCCGGCATTGAAATTGCAATTCCTTCAGCAAAATTTGACTTAAAAATTTTATAAATTGCGTCAAAAAAATCTGCGCGAGAATTCAAAGGCGTTGGAATTTTGCCGCGCTGAAAAATTTCTGCGCGTTCATTCATTACGGCAAATTTTATAAAAGTGCCGCCAATATCTAAAACTAAAATTTTCATAATATCAATCCTTCGAGGTGTTTTTATGGAACCTGTACAAGAAAAAAATTTTTACTGGAAACTTTTTAAATCAACATTCATTGTCAGCGCGTTTACGGTTGGCGGCGGCTACATAATTATTCCACTGCTGAAGGCAAAATACGTTGACGAATACCATTGGATAAGCGATGAAGAAACTTTGAATATGGTTGCAATAGCACAATCGACGCCTGGAATTATGGCGGTTAATACAGCAATAATGCTGGGCTACAGAATGGCGGGCGTGCGCGGCGCATTAACCGGAATGTTCGCCACAATTTTACCGCCGCTGATTATAATTACAGCCGTTGCAAGTTTTTATGATTTAATCGCCCAAAATGAAAAAGTTCAACTAGCTTTAAAGGGTATGCAGTGCGGCGCAACGGCTTTACTTTTGAACGTGGCGATTGACTTGCTGATAAAACAATTCTCAAAAAAATTAATCCTGCCGATTGTAATAATCGTCGGGACTTTTATAGCGAATGTTTTTTTCAATGTAAATATAATGTTGCTCGTGGCGATTGATGGCGTAATTGGATTTTTCTTGTTACGTGACAAAAAATACAGCTAAAATTTTTTTAATATAATTTTTTTGTAAATGTATTTTTTCCCTAGAATTTGTTAACAAATGGAAGATTAAAAGGCGCGCAGGACGCCCGCCGCACTCCGTTTTTGCTTGGGACTTTAAATTTCGGTAACGTGAGAAAACGCGGCTGGAGCTTTGAACTACTTTTTGTTTGACGTGAAAAACACAGGCGGGCGTCGATTCTTTCTTTGCCAGGCGTTTCTTTCTTCTAAAGAAAGAAATGCCGACTTGTTAATTATAAAAATTTTTTAAAAACTCCTAGTCACTAATCCTTAGCTCCTAAAATTTCCTGCGCCAAATTATGAATTTTTTTAAAGCGATAATTGAGAGCTTGCCGCGTGATAAAAAGTTTTTCGGACAATTCGCCGACGGTACATTCAGGAAATTGCAAGCGCGTTTCCATTGTAAGTTTAAAATCTTCATTCAGTTCAATCTTGTTTTCAATTAAAATTTTAATATCTGAAATTTGCTGTTGTGCCGCATTAATCGCCTTGTTTAAATTTGAAGTTTCGCAATTTACCATTCGGTTGACGTTTGCCCGCACTTCCTTTAAATTCCGTGCAATTAAAAAACGTTCGAGAGTTTCTTCCGCGCCGAGCATTCCCAAAAATTCCTCAATGGCGTCGCCTTCGCAAATGTAATTCACGAAAAATTCTTTTCTCAAACAAAATGTTGCATTAAATTCTAAATCTGTAAAAATTTTATTTATGAAAATTGCCGCGCTTTTTGAAAGTGTCGAAATATCTAAATAATATTGCGCCTCCGGCTTGTTGACAGTGCCGCACGCCATGAACGCGCCGCGCAAATATGCAACTTTTGTAAAATCGTCCGGTACAATTTCCGGAGAAACTGTTTCTTCAAAAAATTTTTCAAGCCCGCCCGTCAAAAAAACTCTTACAAAATATTTTATTTTTCTAGCCGGTGGTTTTTTGCGAACTATAGAAACTTCTTTTTTGGCATTGGGATAAAATTTTTTCAGCAACGTAATTAATTTTCTTGCGACTGCCGCGCTTACTGTCGAAAAATCCAGCCGCCCTTCATTAAAAGTTGCGCCAACTTTCAACATTGCCGCTAATTCTGCGCGAAGGCATTCTTCATCGTCTTCAAAAATTCTTGCAAGTTCATCTTTTACCGTGCGTGAATACGAAGGCATTTTATAAAATTCCTTTCGTTGAGGGGATACCGGTATTTTTTTCGTCGTAGTCAACGGCAATTCGCAGGGCGTGTCCCAATGCTTTAAAAATCGCCTCAATTTTATGATGAGTATTTTTGCCGTACAAAATTTTCACGTGCAAAGTTATCCCCGCATTGAATGCAAACGCCCGCAAAAATTCTTCAGTCAATTCAGTATCAAAATTGCCGACAGTCGGCGCAAGTTCTCCCGCGTCAAAAACTAAAAACGGTCTGTTGCTTATATCCAAACTTACCAACGCCAAACTTTCGTCCATTGGTACAAAAAAACTTCCATAACGATTTATACCGCGCTTATCTGCGAGCGCGTTTTTTATTGCCGCGCCAAGTGCAATTCCAATATCTTCAACGCTGTGATGACCGTCAACGTCTAAATCGCCTTTGCATTCCAAAATTAAATCAAATTGCCCGTGCGCCGCAAACAAATTCAGCATATGATTGAAAAAGCCAATTCCGGTATTAACTGAAATTCTGCCGCTGCCGTCCAAGTCAATCTTTAAATCAATTTGAGTTTCTCTTGTTTCACGAAAAATTTTTCCAATACGCATTATTTTCCCTCCACAAAATTTTTTATCGCCGAAAATACTTCGTCATTTTCAATTTGCATTCCCATTGAAATCCTTAAGCAATTTTTTAAACCCGCCGCGCCCGCTGAAAAATATCTTACGCCTATATCTAAATTATCAAGATATTCCTGAAGTGCCGCCGCTTTTTTGTACCTTATTAAAATAAAATTTGTCTGTGACGGAAAAACTTCAATTTCGCGCAGATTTTTTAACTTTTCAAAAATTCTTTGACGTTCAGCAACTGTACTTTGAATCCTGGTTATAAATTCATCGCGCATTTGGTAAACAATGTCAGCCGCCGCCAAACTTAAAACATTCATATGATACGGCATAAAAGTTTTGTTAATCATTCGTGTAACGTCTTCCTGCGCTATCATATAACCTACGCGCGCCGCCGCCATTCCGTACGCCTTTGAAAATGTTCTTGCAACAATCAAATTTGGATATTTTTTGACAAGATTAAAAGCCGAATGTCCGTAAAATTCCACGTAAGCCTCATCAAGTAAAAACGCGCAGTCAATATTTTTTGCAATTTCTTCAATCTGCGCGACGGTTAAAGCATTGCCTGTAGGATTATTTGGGTTGCAAACAACGGCTAAATCTGCGTTGACTTCATGAACTTTTTTTATAAATTTGTCAACGTCCAAATCAAATTTTTCATCTAAATCAAAAGGAAATGCTTGAGCCTCCGCCGCCCTTGCGTAAATTTTGTACATTGAAAAACTCGGTTGCGGGTAGACAATTTTTTTACCTTTGCCGCCGAATGAATGAAAAACTTTTTCTATAATTTCACTGGAGCCGCCGCCCAATAAAATTTGACTCTTTGAAACTGAAAAATTTTTTGCAATTTGTTCAATCAGTAAAGCATATTCTTCATTTGGGTAACGATTAAAAGAAATATTAGCCAAGCGATTTATTACGCGCTCCTCAACCAACGGCGGCAAATTCAAAGTACTTTCATTGGCATTTACTTTAACTCGGTAATTTTTTTCAACTCCATCATAAGACGGCATTTTTTCTAAATCTTTTCGATAGTTCAGCATAAATTTTCCTCACTTTTTCAAATTGGAATTGACTTTTTTGCAAAAATCTTCGGCAGCGTGCCGGTAAGCATCAACCGGTTTATCGTCACTTTCAGAATAGCTGTTAGAAATTATAACAGAATTTTGAGGGTCTACAAGCCAAAAATGCGCGGCAACTCTCCAATAAAACGACCAATAAGCATAATGATCAATAATGCTCTGATCGTAATAATTTATCGTCATTTCTTTTTCTTTGCCTTCTTTATCTTTCCACTTTTTCTTTTCTGAACGAATTAAATCATTGCTGACAGAATAACTGGGATCGTGCCAAACGGGAACAATTTCACAGCGCGTAACGGTACTTCTAAGATAAAAATTTGTCAAATTGGAATGAGGATTTACCGTAACACGGGCTTTTTTAATTTTTTTGATAGCTGAAGTTTGCAAGGCGGAAGTCATGGCGTTGCCAAAAAAAACATCTTCGCCAAATTTTCCTTCAACGTCAACCGGCGTAAAACCAATACGAATTTCGCCTTTTGTAGGATTTGTTTCTTCCCGCGCCTCGACGAAACTTTTTTGAAAATCGTCAACCAGGCGTTTGAATTGGCTTTCTTCGCTGATATTGTAGCGGCGATCTTGTTGCAGGGAAGTCAAAATTTTTTCGGCGCGGTTGTTGTAGCCGGTAAATTCTGCTTGCATAATGTGAAGATAAATTTTTGTTTCCGGTATCACGTGATGGACTGTGCGGGATTTTTCGTTATATCTTTTGTAACCGTCGGGACCTCCGGTTTCTTCCGTCCAACTTTTCAACTCAATATCCCATTCACGACGCGGCGAAATATCTTCTTGAACGCGATTTTCTCTGAAACGCGGTACAATGTACATATCCGCCATAGTAGTTTCTTCAACAGCGGCGGCGCGGGCTTGTTCATTTTCAAAAGGTTGCAAAAGTTCGCCGTACAAACTGTTTAAAATTTCGCCCTTTTCTTGAATTTCATTTGCCAGCCTAATAAAATTTATTTTTTGGAGTTTCTTAGTCAGCCTGTCATCAAGATACGAATTTAGGCGAAAATTTTTTGTACCTTCCTTACCCAAAAGATAATCATTAGGACTTGCCCAGCCGTTACTTAGCGGGAACAAAACTATTTTTGCAAATTTGTTAAAGCCGCAATTTCTGTCGTACCAAAAAATTTCGTAAGCCAAAACTTTCGACGCCGTTAAAAAAAATATCCCTGCAACAATCGCCAATGTTAATATTTTCCTCAATGAAAATTCACCTCCTTATTTTGTAATTTTATCAGAAAGTTTCGCCGCCGTAAAAAAAAATTTGGCAAATAGCCAATTACAAAATTTTTTAAAGACAAATTCAAACATCGCCAAAACGGGCGAAAATATCCACGACAAGCCGCCTTCAAATATTTTTTTGATAAAAATATATTAAGCAATATTAAAAGCCGTTTTTTTTATCATATCGGAAAATTTCGACGTCGTTAAAAATTTCGGCAAATAGCCAATTTTAAAATTTTTTAAAGACAAATTCAAATATCGCCAAAACGGGCTGAAATATCCACGACAAGCCGCCTTCAAACTTTTTTTATATAAAAATATCATATCGGAAAATTTCGACGCCGTAAAAAAATTTGGCAAATAGCCAATTACAAAATTTTTTCCTTAACTAATTTAAATATCGCCAAAACGGGCTAAAATTTCCACGACAAGCCGCCTTCAAACTTTTTTTAATCAAAATATATTAATCGATATTAAAAGCCGGTTTTAATCTTTAATTTTTTGCCGCCGTTTAAAGTTGTCAATATTCCGCTTTTCCCGTAAACCGCATCGCGCACGGCTTTACTTAAGGCGTTGCGAACTTGCACGGCTGATACTTCAGTTGTACCGATTGTAATAAAATAATCTGCGTTGTCAGCTGTAGAAATTTTTTGAATTGTGTTTGTATCTACGTTGTTGTTGTCGCCGATAATTATATTTGTTTGACGTGGGACAATCCAATTTTCAAAATTTCTGTAGGGCGTAAAAGAAATTTCGGCGGAAGTGGAGGAAGATTCGCCCGTGCCCATTCCAGTACCAACAATTTTTAAAGTTTCCACGTCCACGAAACGAACTGTAACATTTGCAGTAACTTTATGTTTAGAAATTCCCGCTCTTGTTCCTGCCGCTCCAACTTTTGCGCCGCTTTCTTTGGCAGTCATACCGGTAAGCGCGCCGACCATTATATATTGCGCCGAAAGAAAATTTCCAAGTACAGGCGCGGTGGAAGTATCAACTAATCCTGAAAGATTCATTGAGTGAATTCTTGCAACGGTTGCCATTTGTTCATAGTCGATTAAATCGAACCAATCACTTGCTGAAATTTGGTAAATTGCATATTCTGACGCCGAAGAAAAATCATAGTCGCGCAGTCCTTGACTTGTTATCGCCTTGTTTGCAAAATTCATTACAGCAAGGCGCGGGTGTTCTTTAATGCTTGCCGCCTCTACAAAATTTGTAAAAATTACACTGAAAATCAGCACAGTTAGTAAAAAAACTTTTTTCATTTTTATCACCTCAACTGATAGAAAATTTTTAATGAAAAATAAAAAACCGATGGTAAAGAGACACCCGCCGCATTTAGTTTTTTTGCGGAAAAAAGAAAGTACATTTATAAAATTTTAAACAGAAATTTCAAGTACGGTACTGGAAAAACCTTGCAGTTTCAAATTTAAATCATTTTTTACAACGGCAGACAAAACGCGGTAAAGATTTTGCGGCGAAAGACCGGTTGAAACATCGATAACACATTTGCCGCCACTAAATGAGCGCATATAAACTCCGGTAACTCCTTGAGTTTGGCGCAGATATTCTTCAAGATCTAAAATTTTTTCGCCGTCATTAACCTGCGCGATAACTTTAACACTTGAAAAAACTTTTGACGCCTCGCGGTTAAAGATTGTGCGGACTTCCTGCGCGGCGTTTCCTGCCAATTTTACAACGGCTTGATTATCCAATTCGCCACTTGCCGCGCCCAAATTGGAGCCGGTAGAATGAAATTCGCCAATTATTTCATCTGTATCAAATTTTTTTATTTTACAATCCATGATCGCCTCTGATTTTGATAAACCGGTTTCAACCTGTGTCATTTGCGGATTAGAAATATCATTCCAATTTGGAATTGTTACAGCTTTACTTTTTCCTACTGTCAAATTTCCAACAATAATATAATCTACATTTTGAGGATTATCGACAACGTGAGTAAAGCCGCGTTTTGCCAATTCTTCACGAATTGCGGCGGTACACATTGCGGTATAGCGTTTAAAATTTTCGCCGCCGTCGTCGCCGTAATGTTCAACTACAACTGCAAGGCGCGGGTCGCGCAGATTCATTACAACTTCAATATCTTTCATAAATTCGGATCCCGGCTCGCTTGAAACGTCAACCTGCGCGACAATATTCACAGTATCGCCTTTAATTTTTTTGCTGATAACTTTGCAAGATTTAACATAACCTTGAGTTCTGGTGTTTACGGCGTCAAAAACCAATTCTAAATCCTGCATTCTGGATTCAGCTTGCAAATAAGTACCGACAACTTTTTCAACGGCGTTTCTTTTGGCATCTTGAATAGCAGCATCTTCAGTCATTCCCATTCCTTGAACTGTAACAACTTCAGCATTTGCAACCGGCGCAGAAAGTGTAAAAATTGTAAGTGCGCCTATCAAAAATTTTTTCCACTTCACAGCAAAAACCTCCTAGCAAAAAAGCCCGCGTTCTTGCTTAAAATTACAAACAATTACACGGGCTAATTCCAGATTTTTTTAGCGATATAAAATTTTTACTTGACAAAAACTACCGCGCAGTTGTCAAGGAACATATCAGATTGATTTGCAATTAAGATTTTGTCGGAGTCTGCAACTGAAACAACCGGATTGCCTTTAATAATGCCGTCAACTTTTACAGCTTTAACAACAAGCGGATTGTTGCCGGCGCGGTCGCGGCTTACTGAATCATTTGCACTTGTAGCATAGGACGCCATACCCATTTCAATAACTTTATCAATGTCAAGATTTTTTGCCCCATAAATTGCTTGATTGTTGTTATTTTTTACAACAGGAGACATAACGGATTCAAGCCCTAAGCCGGAGCAGTCAACAACTAAGCCGGTATATCTGCCGCTTGAAATTCCGCCAACAGTTGTATTAACGTCTACATCAACTGTAATTGAAGTTTTGGTAGGTTGCGGGAAGGGAACTTTCGGTTCATTTTTGAGCGGAATAAACGCCGATTGTGCTAAAGAATTATCTTGCCCAAAAAGCGGCATTTCTAAGATAAGTTCGCAAGCACCGTCATCATAATATTTAGATTCTCCAATTTGAACAAAGTGTTTGATTGTACCGCTTACGCTTGTTCTTACTTTGTCATTGACAAGCATTAAATCTTCCATAGTACTTTCAGCATCTACATTGACGCCTTTGACAGCCTCAACAAGTTTACGTTGTGCATCCATTCGCGCTGCTTGTTGAGCTTGTCCTCTTTGCCCTCTTTTTGCCCCTGCTTTGGCGTAGCCTATACCGGTTACACGAATAACGCCTTTTTCCCAATCTGTTCCTTCATTTGCCGGATCTGCCAAAACTGTAGCTGTAAGCATCATTACTGCTACTGCCAATGCCATACAACTTTTGATAATTTTGCTGCTCATTTTTTTACACTCCTTTGATTTTTTGTAGGACCATAAATCCTTTCAATTAAAACATCAACAGTTTGAAACGCCGCTTGTTGAAGAGCATTGTGAACGCTGTCTTGCGTAACTTTTGCAGTTCCAATTTCCAAAAGGGCAACCGGACCGCCTGCAACTTTCACAAATGAACTCTTCGATTTTCCCTCACCTTTTGCCGCAGAAATAATTTCGCCGGTTTCAACTTTCATAACGCGGGCGATTATGTGCGATTTTACAGTACAAACAGTTACACCTCCAATCACGGCGGCATCGGCTCCAACTTCGCTGAGGGTTACGTCGTTGACGTTGCCATAAATAATATAATCGACTCCGAGAATTTTACCGATTTTTTGTGCGGTATTGCGATGGATAAGACCTGTAAAATTTAAATTTTGGGCTGCAAGTTGTGCTTTAAATAAATCTTTGTCCATAATTTCCATTTTGTTCCTTTCAAAGAGCCGTTGGAGAATATATTCATGCGCCGCTTGTCCGGCGTTCAAAATATTGATGTCGATTGTTACTGCGTAGGGGTGAGTTCCAAAATCCATTACTGCAACTTTTGCGCCTTCTTCGATTAGTGCCGCCTTTGCACTTGAAGTCATTGTAAATATCAGAAGGAAAATTGCTACGACACTTTTCATAAAAATTTCCCCTTAGTCGAATTTTTAAGCACTGTTACTTTTGCCTACTGCCTCTTGCCTTTTGCCTTTTGCCTCTTGCCTCTTGCCTACTGCCTTATGCCTTTTGCCTACTGCCTCTTGCCTTTTGCCTACTGCCTCTTGCCTACTGCCTCTTGCCTAAATATTTTTTTTAATTTTTTCGGCAATTTGCAGAGCGGCTTTTTCCAGTGCAATATTCAAACTGTCTTCTGAAAATTCAAGTTGTCCGGAGCGGAAAATTTTTCCAATTCTATTGTAACGCGCCTTTGAAATTCCGTTGCCTGTGAAAGTTTTAATTAATTTGCCGGTTGACATATCATAAATTTGTACGCTTAAACTTGCGCGGATACCGTCGCCTTTGCCAATAATTTTATCGTCAGTTGTGCGGCTTAAATTCATCAAGTACCCTATCAAAAGATATTCGCAGTCTTCAGCCGCCGCTTTAACTTCCGGCGTCATTTTTCCAATTTGTGACATTATCATAATTTCGTCAAGAATTGCCTTTGTTGTTTCGCCCGTAAGGTCGCGCAGGTCTGCGCAGGTAATTATTTCGTCCATTATGACATCTGCCGCTGTGTGGAAAGTTAAAATTTGTTCGTCGCTAAGATTTGTAATTGTAACACGGCTTGTAAAATCTACAATACCTATCACGGGTAAACTTTTTGCATCTGCGCGAACGCTTAAAATTAACATAACCGCCAAAATTAAAACTGCGCAAAACTTTTTCATTTTAATCAACCGCCTTTAAGCCGCGTTTCAAAATGTTTTGTACGAGTTTACCGGCTTGATCCTGCAAAACGTAATTAACCATATCGCCGACGGTGTAATTATTGCCGTATTTGCCGATTAAAACATTTGTGGTTAAACTGGTACGTTTTTCTGAATTTTGCCCTTCAAAAACTTTTCCTGTTCTAACGTTAATCAGATAATATTCCATTTCAATTTGAACACGTTTACCGCGTAAATCGTAAGTTGAAGGACTGGCTCCAAAAATTCCGCCGGTTTTACGCCAAACATCAGCATCACGAACGTTACAGAAAAGCATATAATCAACGTCGTATTTTTCGCCGAGTTCAGAAACTTTTTCAAAAATTTCTTCAGTTAAACGATAGGGCTTGCCTTCCAATTTCATACGCGCTTGAGTTTTCAATTCATTTTGATAATATTCCTTGCCCATGATTGAATCGCCGTAACGTGTCATTTTCACATTTGCAAGTTCGCGGCGATAAAGGCGGCTGTGCGCTATTGCGTCCATATGAATTATTGAAAAAATTTCATCTTCATCTGATGGCTCGTCAATCAAAGTTATTCTGGATTCAACGCTGAAATTTTCCTGCAATTTTTCGCTGATAACGTCGTAAAAATTCGCCATAAATTCCGGCTTAAGTTCAAATTGCCCGTAACTTGCAACTTCTGCCAATAAAAGTTTTGGACCGTGTGAATTTTCAAATGCTGCTTGCACAGAATTTATTGAAAAAATTATCGCCATTGCAGTTAGTGCGATTATTTTTAAAGAAATTTTTTTATTCATAGTTGTACCTTTTTTGACAAATTGCTACTGACTTTTGCCTCTTGCCTAATGCCTTACCCTTTGCATATTCGCCATTAAATTATCTACAAGTGCAACGGCGGCTTTGTCAAGTGCATCTGCAACTAAATCGCCGTTAATTTCATTTTCGCCAATTCTTATGAGGCGCAATGGAGCCTTTGTTAAATGGACTTTAGATTCAGCAACTGAACGCGCCGTCAAAACTACGCGGCTTGTTTCAACGTCAATCATTCTGCAGGAAAGACGCGCCACAACAATATAACTGTTACTGCCAAATCCGAACGCCTCGCCGACACGCTTTTTACTGCTTAAGCCGTCGATACTTCCAACTAACAAATACTGCGCGCCTTCAAGATTAAAAGTTTGTACCATTGAGGCGGGATTTCCCATTTGCATTTGGAGCATTTGTTCATCAACAATTTCTTTCAAATATTCTCTGTCAAGTAAATCAAATTTGCCGGTGTTGAAAAGTTCGTCGTAGATAACGCCGGTAACATTAATTTGATCGTCCCAATTTAAATCCGGCGAAACGGCAGCTTTTTTCGTGAACGGGATAACCGCTGCGCGCGGATAATCATAAATACTTGCCGCGCAAATTTCGGGAAGTGCCGCTATTATAATTGCTACAATCGCCAGAAAAATTTTCTTTGCAAACATTGTGAAAATTCCCTCCATTTTTAAAGCTTGAAAAAATCCCTAGTCCTTAGCCCTTAATCCTTAGCCCTTAAATTAGCTTTCCCGTCATACCTGTAAGAATTTCTGTTTGTAACTGTCATTGCAACTTTTTTAAATTTTTTCTCAATTTCAGACGCGGCTAAATTTGCGGCGTTTTTAATAGCGTTGCGTGCGGCTAAATCGTCGCTCATACCGTTACCTTTGCCGCTAACAGTGAAGGTACCTACAATTTCGCCGTTTGTAAGTTTAATAATTTTTGCAGTAATATCAGCGTTGCCAACGTTCAGCGGGTGTTTGCTATAGCCGCCGGTTTTATAATTCGGCAAAACTAAATTTTGTGCGGCGGCGTGAGTTTTTCCAAGTACAAGATAATCTGCGCCGTAACTGTCGCCAATTCCTACAAGCCCGCGTTCGCCATTGTAAATTCTTTCCAGCAAAACTGCATTTTCCAAATTTGCAACTATATCAGCGTCCACAATGTGTGAAAATCCCAATTCCAAAAGTCTGTCGTTAATTGCACTTTCAGAAAGTTCATCGTGTGTACCGGCGGGCGCGTTATCCTGCAACATTATAACGGTAATGCGCGGGTCATTCAGTCTCATAATTGTTTCAAGGCGGCTCATTAAATTTGTATTTGCCTCTGATTCAACATTCATTTTGGCACGGATAAAATAACTGCCGTCAGATTTTCTGCCTTCGTCCAAAATTTGAACATTATTGACGAAACCTTGAGAGGCGGCGTAAAGTTCATCGAGTTGGACAACAGCATTTTCAACTAAAGTATTTGCGTCAATGTACGTTCCGACAACTTCTTCAACTGCCGCTTGTTCTGCTCTATGAAGTGCCTCTTCGCGTGTCCTGCCGTAACCTTCGGCTGTGACTTCCTGTGCGAAGGCGGGAATTGTCATCATCAAAATTAATATCGCCGTCAACAGAAATTTTTTCACCTTCAGTTCCTCCCCAAAATTTTTTATTTTATTTCAGCCACTTTCATTTTTTGTGCTTAGTATACAACGTATTTCTAAAAATATCATTAAAAATTTTTTCCTAAAATTTATCTTGCATTAAGAATTTGAAATTTTTTAGCAATTTAATTTTAATATTTCTAAGCAAGAATTGAAACAGCTTAATAAAAATATTTCGGAAATAAATTTAAGGCTTAAGTCAAAATTCCTAACAGCACACAAAAAAACCGCTTTTACACGGCTGGATTTTTTTATACTATCAGATTTCACAAATTATTTTTTATAAATTTGGTCGAAAATTGCACCGTCAGCAAAATGGTCGTCGTGTGCTTTTTGCCAGCCGCCAAAACTTTCATCAATAGTAAAAAGATTTAGCGGCTTGAAAATATAATTATACTTTTCCAAAATTTTTTCATTGCGCGGGCGGTAAAAATTCTGAGCGGCTATTTCCTGCCCTTCTTCTGAATACAAGTATTTTAGATATTCAGTTGCAATTTTGCGCGTGCCTTTTTTGTCAACAACTTTATCGACAACTGCAACGCTAGGTTCTGCTAAAATCGACAAACTCGGCGTGATAATTTCAAATTCGCCGGGATTTTCCTTGACTGAAAGTAAAGCCTCGTTTTCCCACGCTATCAAAACGTCGCCAATTTTTCGCTGTACAAATGAAGTAGTGGAGCCGCGCGCGCCGCTGTCCAATGCCACTACATTTTCAAAAATTTTTCCTACGAACTCACGAATTTTATTTTCATCGCCGTTAAATTTTCGCCGTGCAAATTCCCACGCGGCTAAATAATTCCACTGCGCGCCGCCGGAAGTTTTGGGATTCGGCGTCACAATTTCAATTTCAGGGCGCGTTAAATCGTCCCAATCCCAAATATTTTTAGGATTATTTTTGCGAACAAGAAAAACTATCGTTGAAGTATACGGCGAAGAATTATCGGGTAATTCATTTTGCCAGCCCGCGTCGATTAAGCCGGCTTTTTCAATTTCCATAACGTCATACGCCAACGCCAATGTTACAACGTCCGCCTCCAGCCCGTTAATAACTGCACGTGCCTGCTTGCCGCTGCCGCCGTGCGACTGTGTTAAAATTATTCCGTTTTCCTTGTAATGTAGTTCAAATTTTTGATTGTAGGCGGCGAAAAGTTCCCGCGTCGGATCGTATGATACATTTAAAAATTCTTGAGTGCCGCAACCCGTAATTATTCCCGTCAAAAAAATTATCACTAAAAATTTTCTTAGCATAAAAATTTTCTCCCTAAATCGTGTCCTTCAAAAAATTTTTTTCAGTTTCTATAATAACTTTGATAAAATTAAAAATCAAGTATAGTTGAAATGTACAAATACAAAATCAATTTGAAATTATTGCACAGTCTGAAAAAAAGTTGTAAAATTTTAAATCATTTTTTAAGGAGAAATTTTTTTGGATTATATAAAAGTGCGCGGCGCGCGCGTTCACAATTTGAAAAATATCAATGTTGAAATACCGCGTGAAAAATTTGTCGTGATAACGGGCGTAAGCGGCAGCGGCAAAAGTTCGCTTGCCTTCGATACGATTTATGCTGAAGGGCAACGCCGCTATATGGAAAGTCTTTCAAGTTACGCGCGGCAATTTTTGGGACTGCCGGATAAGCCGGACGTTGAATTGATTGAAGGTTTAAGCCCCGCCATTGCAATTAATCAGAAAACTACAAATAACAATCCGCGCTCGACTGTCGGCACTGTTACTGAAATTTATGATTATCTGCGCCTGCTTTTTGCAAGAATCGGCAAGCCGCACTGTCCGAATTGCGGTAAACCCGTTACGCCTCAAAGTTTAGACCAAATACTAGCGCAGATTTTAAACTTGCCTGAAGGTACGCGCTTTACTTTGCTTGCGCCGGTTGTCAATCGCCAAAAAGGCACGCACAAAGAAATTTTTGAACGGCTAAAAAATTCCGGCTTTGTGCGCGTTCAAGTTGACGGCAAACTTTACGAACTTGACGAAGAAATTAAATTGGCAAAAACCGTTAAGCATACGATTGAACTTGTGGTTGACAGGCTGATTATTCGTGAAGGTATTCGCTCGCGGCTGTCTGATTCATTGGAAACTGCGCTGAAATTCGGTAACGGCGTGGTTTATGTTCAAACTGAAGAAAAACTTTTGACTTTCAGCGAAAAAAATGCTTGCGTTGACTGCGGAATTTCTTTGCCGGATATTGAGCCGCAACTTTTTTCTTTCAACAGCCCGCGCGGCGCGTGTCCGAAATGCGGCGGCTTGGGCAGAATTTTTAAGCAGTTGAATTGGGAAAGTATGTTTGAATGGATGCAAGCCGTCCACGAATTTAAAACCAATGATGACGCCTTTGAACTTTGCCCCGACTGTCACGGCAACAGGCTGAATCCTGCCGCGCTTAGTGTAACAGTTGCAGATTTAAATATTGCGCAAGTTGTCGATATGTCCGTTGAAAAGTGCGGCAATTTTTTTATTGAATTGGAAAGTAAATTAGACGATACCGACAAAAAAATTTCTAAGCAAGTTTTGAAAGAAATAAAATCCCGCCTGAAATTTTTGTGCGACGTTGGACTGGATTATTTAACTTTGTCAAGAAAATCTGCAACTTTAAGCGGCGGCGAATTTCAAAGAATAAGACTTGCTACTCAAATTGGCTCGGCTTTAACCGGCGTACTTTATGTTTTGGATGAGCCGTCAATCGGTTTACACCAACACGACAACGAAAAACTTTTGGAAACTTTAAAAAATCTGCGCGACTTGGGAAATACGCTTTTAGTTGTTGAACACGACGAAGAAACAATGCGGGCGGCTGATATGTTGGTTGACATTGGGCGCGGCGCGGGCAAAAACGGCGGCGAAGTTATCGCGCAGGGGACGGCGGACGAAGTTGCAAAAAATTTAAATTCTTTGACAGGCGATTATTTGAGCGGGCGTGAAAAAATTTCTGTACCTACCGAACGGCGCACGCCGGAAAATTTTCTTGAATTTGAAAATCTTACCGCCAACAACTTAAAAAATCTTGCAGTAAAAATCCCGCTCGAAGTTTTGACGATTATAACGGGCGTCAGCGGCTCCGGAAAATCTACGCTGATTGATGAAGTGGTTTACCCGCGCCTTGTCAAAGATTCTGAAACGTTGAAAAAATTCGGCGTCAACACAATTATAAAAATCGACCAAGATCCAATAGGGCGTTCGCCGCGCTCCAATGTTGTAACCTACACGAAAATTTTTGACAGAATCAGAAATTTATTTGCAGAAACTCAAGGCGCAAAAATTCGCGGCTACAATTCCAGCAGATTTAGTTTTAATGTTAAGGGCGGGCGTTGCGAAAGTTGCAGCGGTAATGGCGTAAAAAAAATTCCAATGAACTTTTTGCCCGACGTTTACGTAACTTGCGACGTTTGCAAGGGCGCACGTTTCAACGCTGAAACTTTGGAAGTTAAATACAAGGGAAAAAATATCGCCGAAGTTTTATCAATGACTGTTGACGAGGCACTGGAATTTTTCAAAAATATTCCCGCGCTTGAAAGAATGTTACAAGTTTTGCACGACGTAGGCTTAGGCTACATTGAACTTGGACAACCTGCAAACACTTTAAGCGGCGGCGAAAGTCAACGTGTAAAACTTGCCGCGCAACTTGCACGCCCCGTAACTCAACTTAAAAATATTTACATTATGGACGAGCCGACAACCGGCTTGCACTTTGACGACGTAAAAAAATTAATCGCCGTTGTACAACGTTTGGTTGAACGCGGCGACAGCGTGATTATTATTGAGCATAATCTGGACGTGATTAAGTGCGCAGATTATATTATTGACTTGGGTCCGGACGGCGGCGATAGAGGCGGCGAACTTGTAGCATTTGGGACGCCGGAAACTGTCGCGCAGGTTGATTCTTCCTACACCGGTCAAGCTTTGAAAAATATTTTGTAAGTTTTAAGGCACTAAAAAAGCCCCGCTAATTCGGCAGGGCTTTTTTTCTATGTGAACGGTTCGCGAACCGGTTTTCTAAAAGGAACGGACGCCCCCTCTCAACAAGAAGGCTCCATGGTAGTAAAATTTTTATAATACGCAGATTTATTCTGCGGTATTACCGGAGTTATTAAGTTATGAATGAATGAATAAATTAGGATAATTGCTGGCTGAAAAGACCGCTCCGACTTTCGCCGGATTGTCTACGACCCTTTCAGCGTTCTTTGGTTTTTAAATTATCGCCTGTCATAATTCAAAATCTCTCGACAAGCATAAAATGCTATTTAAAATTTGCCAGCCGTTTGAAGGGCTGTTTTATTATCAATTTAAGTTTTAAATTACTGCAACAAGCTAAGTACTGCGCTGGAGTTTTGGTTAGCTTGAGCAAGCATTGATTGAGCCGCCTGCAACAGTACGTTATTCTTGGTGTAGTTCGTCATTTCCTTAGCCATATCAGCATCACGAATTGTGGATTCAGCAGACTGTACATTTTCGCTAGAAGTGGTCAAGTTACTTGCAGTATATTCGAGACGCGCCTCAATAGCACCAATGGTTGTAGCTTGGTCAAGAGCTTTCTGCAAGGCAGTATCGAAGGCAGAAATTGCGGCGTTTGCTTTATCCGGCGTAGCTACGCTGATAACAGATGCATCAGCATTTTGCAAACCTAAAGCCTCGGCGCGCATATCAGCTAAACCAATGGAAATAGTTTGCCCTGCCGCCGCGCCTGTGTGAATCTTCAAAGCATTATCCTTATTTTCATTTGCGGCAAAAATAACGGTCTTATACTCAAGGTGTTCGGTAGCAGATTTTTTAACACTACCATATTGGTCAACAACAGTAATAGTAAAACCGGTAATTTGATCGTTTAAACCAGCCTGTGAAGCTGCAATAACTAAACCAGCCTCTCCATTTGGAGAGCTTATTGGGACACCAGCTGAATTTACCCCCATAAGTCCCTTACCAGAACCACTACCTGAATTATTAAGTACAAGATAGCCGCCATTGGTGGTATCTGACCAGTAATCAGCACTATTAGCACTACTACTCAATGTAAACGTATCAGTCGTAAGTGCTCCCTGACTTGCAGCAACTCCAACATTTGAAAAAATTTTACTAGAGTTTCTGGCAGAATTAAAAACATCTTCAAGCGTAAAAACCTCTGTAGTATTAACACCAACAGTTACCGCCGCATCTGAAACTTTTAATTCGCTAGCAGTATAAGTTTTACCTTGAACAACCCAAGAAACTTTAATAGTATCGCCAGTAACAATATTAAGACTGTTACCTGCACGATCTTTGAGAGCTGTTAAATTTGCATTCAGAGCACCACCCTCATTAGCAGTAGTGGAAAGTGATTGATTAAGCAGTACAGTTTTAGTTTTTACAGTTTTAGCAGATTTTGAACCATCGACAAGATATTTGCCGTTAAAGGTAATGAGAGCATTATCGTTAATTTGATCAACGAATTGGTTAATTTCTTTTTGAATAGTAGCGCGGTCATCATCTGTGTTGGTATCGGTAGCCGCGTTAATAGCTTTTTCTTTAAGAGTTTTAAGAATTTCAACAGTATTGGCAACGGCACCTTCAGCAACTTTCATCATGCTGGAGCCGTTTTGGGTATTTTGGGTAGCCTGATCGAGGGCACGAACCATAACGCGCATACGTTCAGAAATAGCGAACCCTGAGGCGTCATCTTGCGCGGAATTAATTTTCTGCCCGCTGGAAACTTTAGCTAAACTTTTGCCGAGCGCGCCTTGGTTTTTGTTCAAAGTATTAAGAGTGTTAACCGCGCTCATGTTGTTCTTTACTACCATTGCCATTGTTATTTCCTCCTTGGCTTTACATAAAAAATGTATCCTTACAAGCGGCATCCCGCCGCCTAATAATAAATGAACTCCGACAAAAGCTTGACCGTCGTCAAACTCTTTCAAGTGCCGAGCTCAAATGCACTCGACGCCGAATTTCATGTATTAACTTCTTTTGGATACTACCATGGAGAATATAAATTTTGGCGACCGTTGCAGTCCGCACCTTCACGTCTGCAAGTCTTATTTTCTAAGTTAAGCGGCTCTTCAAACTGTCCGCCTTTATATTTGCCTTTTTAAAATCTTTGGCTTTGAAAATATTATCGAAGATTTTTTCTTGATACTTAAATATTTTTTGAAAAAATTTTTTTTGGAATGCAAAATTTTTTTTATTTTTAAAATGTACTTTCTTTTTATACAGGCAAAAACTAAGACGGCGTCGAACGTCGCAACCTTAGCCTAAATGAAATTTGCTAAAGTTTTCAGTAACTTTATTTTCGCTAAAACTTAAAGCTTATTTTGGTTTTTCAAGTCAAAGTATTTTTTTGTAAAGTGCGGGGGATTTTGCGATTCATCAAAAGAGCCGAACGGGCGGGAACTTACAGCGATAATTGGCGGAGCTTGAATCCTTTTTGCAACGGCTATACCTTGAAATTGTTTCCACCATTTCTCTAAATCTGCGATAAAATCTTCAGCCGTCGGGAAATATTTTTGTACGAGTCCTGCGCGACAACCAATATTTTCCTCAAGATTTTTATCAATATAAAATTGTAAAATATCTTCCGGCGTCAAAAGTTTTTCAACGAACGCCCTAAATAAATAATCATGATAATCATAATGCAAGGGGTCGCCTTTGCCTTCATCAACGTTTTGTGCGTCAGAAAGTTCAGCACTCGGCACAATGTCGATAATCCCTTGAGGAATAACTTCACGCCCGTAAATTTCGTCGTTCAAATAATTTGCCAATTCGTACACTTGAAATTTCCATAAATCAGCCGTCGCCGCCAAAACTCCCGCGCAATCGCCGTACAAAGTAGCATAACCTATTGTAGATTCAGCCTTGTTTGCGTTGCAGGTAAAGCCGCCGCCGACAGTTGCCGCCAAAGTTGCCAAAATTCTGCCGCTCCTGTCGCGCGCCTGTAAATTTTCACGAACAAAGCCGGAAATTTTTATTTCTTCAGTTGAATTATCAGTCAAAAAAGTTATTGGCGTCAATTCAAGCTGTCTAATCGTTGAATCGACAGAATTTTGAATTGTAATGACGGCGTATTTACAGCCCAAATTTTTTGCAAGCTGTTCACTCAAATTGCGCGTAGTTTCAGAATTAAAAACGCTGGGCATATTTACCAGATAAACATTTTCCGCGCCGAGAATTTTTGTATAAAGGGCGGCGGCAACCGCAGAATCAATCCCGCCGGAAATTCCAATTACAATTTTTGACATGTGAATTTGCTTTAAAAATCTTTCGACTCCGTAACTTAAAGCGTGGTAAATCTGCGCGACGGTTTTTTCTTCGTCAAATTTAAGGGCGGGCAATTTTTCAATTTCTGCCGTATCGATAACTTCCAAAGTTTCAGTGAAGGCGGGCAAACGTTTAACAATTTCGCCGCGTGAATTGTAAACAATGCTGGAGCCGTCGTAAGTGTAAATAGTTTTACCGTCGTTTTGAATACCAACAGCATTTACGAAAATCAGCGGGCAATTATTTTTTGAGGCTTGCTCAGAATAAAAATTTTCACGGACAGCAATTAAATCAAATGCAAAAGAATCAACGTCATTTCTAACTTGAATTTCTAAATTATCTTCTATTGCATTCAGTCTGCCGTTACCAAAAACAATTATATTGCTAAAATTTTTCGCCTTAATTTCTTGAATATATTCTTCACATTCGCGCAGAAATGCAGCCGATTCATTAAAATAAGTTCCTGAAATTGCCCCCGCCGGAAAAATTACCGCCTTGCAATTTTGTTTTTTTGCCTCTTCAATAAATTTTAAAATTTTAGCCGCGTTAATATCCGGTTGTCCCGCGGCTATTTCAATTTGGGCTAATCCTATTTTCAACTAAATCTCCTCCAATAAAAAAACTCCGTTAAACAACGGAGCTATTTTAACATAAATTTTTATTCAGAAAAACTTATTACTCAACGAAATTAAAAATTTTTTCAAGTTGAGGAATATCCATAGTTTGCAAGTGTGAAAGGCAATTTCTGGCAGAATATGCAAGCTCCAAAATTTCCCAATCGCTGTACTGAAAAATTTGATAGTTGCCGCCGTAGTGATGAAGATGCCGCAATTCCATATCCCACGGATTGTCTAAAGTTTTGCCGAATTCGTCTGTTTTGGGAAGGATTCTTTGCAGTTGTAAAAAATTTTTTTCTATAAATTGCCCGCGAATTTGTTCGAGAGCCGGTAATAAAAATTGTGCTTGACATTCCCAAACGGCGCGGTTAAAAATTTTTTCGTCAAATTTTGGAATGACGGAGCGAACAAATTCTAAGCCGTGAGTATAAAGTTCAGTTTTTGAAAGATTTTTGGCAAGTAGCGCAGATTTTTTTGAAAGTTTAGCCGCAAGTGTCGAAGTGTAAAGTTTTTCCTGCGGAGTAAGGCGCGCATTTTCCAAAAGATTTATTGCGAAAAATTGTACGTCATAGGGCGTCAAAAAATCTGAAAGACGCGTAAGACTGGGCGCGGGATTATCTTCAGTTGTCACAAAAATTAACGCGCCGCCCTCCACAGAATTACTTTTGTTAAAATCAGTAACAGCGGCAGTCAGCCACTTAATTTTATTTTTCAGTTTAACAATTATGACGTAGCCGCCGAAAGAATTTTGTTTTGCCAGATCTTCCATTGGTGAATCAGTAGTAAAATCACGCAGGAAATTTGGCGCAAATTTCGCCGTCAATTCGTCAACAAAATCTTCAATATCGCCCTTGCCTTCGTAGTCAAAAATTTCAATCGTCAAGGAAATATATTTACGCTGAATTTTTTCGGTTAAAAATTGAATAAAACCGGATTCATCTTCCTTTGAAAGGTGGGCGGCGGTTGCGCAATGTTCATCTACAGACGCCATAATTTCGCTTATAAATCGCCGTGCGCCGGGCACGGTTCGCCACCATGAATCAAGCTCATCATAATTTAAAGGTTGCAATTTATCGACTTCGATTTTATTTTTTAATTTAGAATTATTTGACTTTGCCATGAAAATTTTTCCTCCGCCAAATTAAGCGTTAAAGCCGTAAGAATCAAGTTTTTCATTGACTTCACTTTCAGTGCCCATCATATGCCAAAAAGCATAGCGATTAAATTCAAATTTGCCGTCATTCGTTCTGCGCAAAAGATTAAGTGCAACCATTTCATCAAGCAAACTCAAAAGTTCGGCGTCAGAAAGTTTTGTAATTTTGTCAACGCCGCACATCAAGCAAATATTTCTGATTTCGGTAATATCAACGCTAATCGGGCGATTGTGTTCGTAGTAAATCCACGCTACAGCCAACGCCAAAATTTCATAGTAATTATCGTCGTCCAAATGCAAAGTAATTTGGAATTTCTGATCAATTTCTTCTTGAAAATCACGGTTGCCGAGCATATTTTTCAAATAATCGTCGTCGAGAGTATAAGGCGGATTTTTTGTAACGTCGAAATTTTGTTTAACGTAATTGCTGGCTACGGCGTCAACCAACATTTTGCAGTAATATTGAATCGAGCCGGGATAATAATTTGTACGGCTGAAAATCGCACTAAGCAAACTGTCAGAGGCAACTTTAAAGCCCAAATAACTCATCGGTTTAACCAAAAGTTCCATAGCGTCCGCCGGTTTAAATGGTAAAACTGAAATATGATTTAAATTGCCAAAACTTGAATTTTGTTCAAAGCGAATAACTTTATGCAAGCCCGCCAATACAAATTTAAATCTGCCGCTAAACGCTACAAGCAATTCGCGCAGAATATCAATAGCAACTTCTGAATCTTTGCTACTCAAAAATGTATCACTTTCATCTAAGAGCAACAAAATTTTTTTCGGCTTGAATACGCCTTGAAGTTGCCCGTCAAAAAGTTTGTGCATTGCAAACGAAAATTCGCTCCACGTTTCAGCCGTCGTTATTAAATGTGCCGTCTGCAATTCGTAAACAATTTTTTTCAGCGTTTGTTCACTGTCCAAATTTTTTAAGTCAATGAAAAAGGCGTAATTCAACTGCGCGGGATTATTTTCAAGACTGCGAACTTGACGCAACAGCGCAGATTTTCCTAACTGCCGCCCGCCGTAAACAAAAACCGGTCCTGTCATATCACGAATTTGATCCAATTCTTCACTGCGCCCAATAAACATTTCCGGCGCAATAACTCCGCCTTGCGTGTAAGGTTGAACGCGGGCGAAAGGTAACGCCGCCTGTAACATTTTTTTACCGCGTTGGGCGTCGTCAAAGCGCGTAAGGTACAACGCCAAAACTTTATCAATCACGATAATATTTTTCAAATTGGCGTTAATTTTCATAGTTTTTGCAAGGGCGCGGCGATTCGGTAAAGTCATTGCGTTGTTCAAAAGTACAATCGTACCGCGTGGGCTTGTCATTGTGCTTAAAACCTGCGCGATATTGTCAAAATTACGATTAGCACTCAAATAAATAATTTCAAGCCCTTTGCTGAAAATTTCCGTGCCGAAAACTGCGAAGGGGTGCGGGTAACTGTCACGAATTTTAATTTGTTCGGAAAATGAAATTGTGTAGGATTTTTGATTAATTTCGTTAGCATTGCGTACGGTAATTTTTGCGCCGCTGTAGCCCAAATGTTCCAAAATTAAAATAATCGCACTTTCAATGGCGGGATTTTGTCCGGAATTAATTTCTTTCCAGCCGCGTACAAATTCCAGCGCGTTTTGAGTTTCACGATTGGCGCGGTTAGGGTTAATGTGCATACGCTGTTTGAACGCGGCGTCAACCGAGCCGTTAGCATTTAAAATTGAACGCAAAAGAATTTCATATTCAGAAAGAAAATCTTCAAGTGTATTTAAATTTGAATCCGTCACGTCCAATTCAGTAAGCAAATTTCCGCCTTCACTTTCAAGGCGATTCATATAATCTTCAGCAACTGTCAAATTCATTAAATCAATTTGGCGGCGAACATTATCGAGGATAGGATAACGCTCTTGCAAAGTTTCACCTTCGACAAGATTTTTTTCAAGATTTTCTTCAAGCAGGGCAAGGCGTTTATTCAGCGCGTTTCTTTGCGGCAATGAAGTTTTATTTATTGATTCAGTGCAAGCATTTACAAAACGTTGAAAAAGTCCCGCGTTTTTTGTTGCTGTAAAATGTTTTTTGGCGGCAACTATTGCATTAATATAGCCGTCAATTTTTTCTTGATCTGTAATTCTTGAGTAATTGCGGGCAAGTTCCAAATCATTCAGAAAATCATTATAAATGCGTTCAATTTGGCGTTCAACTTGCCTTTCGACGCCGCTAATTTTTTTATTGAGTTCATCTTCGCCTAAATCAGATTTAAAATTATTTGAAAGACAAAGTAAAATCCCGCAATCGTAAGTTTTAAGCGCGGTTTCATAGGCGCGGCGCAGATTTTCTGCAAAAGTTTTATCTCTAACGTCACTTTCAAAATCTAAAAATCTGTTTTTGAGTGAAAATTCTTCAATGCCGAAAGAATTTACAACGGGAAAATTATTTTGGAGTTCGATATAATTTGCGCCAAGTAAACAATCATTATAATTGAAATTGCAAAATTCTCCCTTCAAACGCTTAAAAAGATTTTCAGCAAAGGCGCGGAAAACATAAACGCCCAAATTTCCGCGCTTTTCGATACGGGCAATTTGTTTTTGTAAGTCTGCAAGAATCGCAAGGGCTTTATCAACCGGCGCGGCGATATTGCTTTTACTGCCGGAAATTGTAAGATTTTTTTTGGCGTGCAGATAATTTAACAGTGCGATTAAAATTTGAAACATTACGCCGGTAACTTTGTTTCTTTTTGGTCCAATAAAAGGTTCGTGTTCACGGCGCACGAGTTGTACAACGGGTTTTCCCCAAACATCGTCGAGAAAATCGCCAATTTTATCTTCAGAAAAAGTTTCTTCGTCGATTTTCAAATTGTTATCGTTGAGAATTTCGCGCAGATTTAATTCTGAAAATTGTTGGCAAAAATCTAAAATTTCGTCGTCAGAAAAATTTTCAACGTAAAGATATTTTTTTACAAAGCCGTTATTTTTGAAAAGCTGATGAATTAAATCTTTAACGCGGCGATGATTAACATCAGAATGCAACAAACTATCAGTCACATTTTCCAAATTTTGAATTTGAGCGCGGGCAGCAGCAAAATTATCTTCAGCATTATTGCCCGCCTCACCGATTGAATCAGCAAAGGCGCGGTGTGTTTTATCAGTGAAATTGTTAAACAAACTGATTAAAGTTTTTGCGGCGGGACAAGTTTTTAACGCGGTATTTGATTTATCTTCATTAATTTGTTTCCAGAGTTTTTGAATTTGATAATTTGTGGGATTAGCCGGAGCGAAAAAATTTTTTATAGTGGCGGCAAGATTTAAAAAATCAAAAGTGGAGCCGATATTTGCCTTAGGAATTTCCGTGCCGGCATTCCAAAAAGTGAAAGTGTCGAAATTGTGCAGGGCGTTTTTTGTAATTGGATCGTCAAGAATAAATCCGATTTCCTTTGTAAGATTTTCAGCCCAAATTTCGCCGTCATCTTCACCAAAATAATCGTTTAGGGCGTGAAGTGCAAGCATACCGCGTGCGATATTTCCCGCCTTAAAAAGATTTGTAACGCCGCTTAAAATATCTGCCTTAACCAAATCATCTTCAGAAGTTTTTTCAGCGGCAGGAATATTTTCAACATTTGAAGTTTCCGGCTCTGAAGTTTCCGGCTCTTCAATGTCAACTGTTACAGTTTCTTCAACAAAAACCGGTTCTTCAATTTTTTCAGACGTTTCAATTTTAGAAACAAAAATATCTTCAGTGGTTTTTTCCTCAACTTTTGGATTTTCAACAACAGGTGGATTTTTAGTAGCAGGTTTTGGCGCGGGCGGAATTTCCGGCGGAAAAAGACTGGGCGCGGGTGGTGTATCCGGTTCAATTTCAGTAAACCATGAATCTAAATCAACTTCCTTTTGGTTGCGGTCAAAAAGTCCGTCGAAAGTAAAAATAAACAGTGGGATTTTTTTTATTTTGGTTGAATCGAAAAGCGCAAGCCATTTAAAATCTTCAGCTTTAAAGGCAAAAAGGAAAATTGCTTTAATAGAATCAATTTCATTTTCAATAAGAATTTTAAATCTTGAAATATCGATAGTCCAACTTTCGCCGAGAAGAATCAGTGAGAAAAACCAAATTATGCCGTCATTCCATTTTGCGCGGGCGGCAGGGGCTATAGGGTGGTAAGTAACTGAAAAATGCATTTTACCTTTAATGCGCGGTTCAACGATAAACATTACGGCGAATTGAAGGGAGGCTATCATGGAATCAAAATAATTTCCGCCGCCGGTAGGCGCGTTTGTATGTGTGTGAGTAAAATTGCGAATACAAATTTCTAAACCGAAGTCATTCAAATAATAAAATTGACGGTCGCGCCAAGTTATTTTATCGACAATTCCCCAATCAAAAAGTTTTTCCATAAGGCGCGGGACAAGCGCAATAATTTTTTTTGTAATTTTGCCATGAACAAGAACTTCCTTTGGATCTTCAATAAAAAAAATTCTGGTTTTAATGAGTACTTTAAAAATTGGCAACGGGTCTACAGAATCGAAAAGTTGACGAATTTTATTGTTGAAAGATTTTACCGAAAGATTTTTTTTGGCAGAAGATTTTTGAATAGAAAAATTTTCTTTTTCGGTAGATACAAGCGATAAATTTGGTTGAATTTTATTAAATTTGACAATCAAGGAACTAATTTTTTGTTTGCTGGGGATAAGTAAATTACCGGTTGTTTCCGGCGACACAGGCGCGGGCGTTTCTTCAATAACTTCTTCATTTTCTTGAAAGTGAACAAGGCGGCTTGTCAACACCATAGCGATTAACGGGTTGTCTTGAAAATTTGTAGAAATTTTAAGATATTCGCTGGACGAAAAATCTTCGACGTTATCAATAATGTCAGCGAGCATAATAAATCTTTCTGCAATTTGTGCGAATTGTTCAGAATCCATTTTGACGGATTTATTTCTGATATGTTCGACTTGCAGTTTAACTCTTTTGACGGCGTCGATAATTGCCGGGTCTTCAGAATCTACTATAAGCGTTTCAATTCTTGCAAGTGTAGAATTAATTTCATCACGTTTAGAATTTTGTTCCAGTAAGGCAATAGATTTATCAACAGATTCAAGTTTTTTTGTGGCGACAGATTTTTTAAGTTGTTCAACTGAAGATAATTGCTGTTGAATTTCCAATATCTGTTTCAAAAGTTGGTGAACTTCATCAGAATCAGCATCAATGAAAAATCCTTTGTCGATTGAATCGGCAATATCAGCCAAAATTGGTCGTAAATGCCGCCTGGAATTATTCATTTGCCCGAATAAATTTCGCAGTCCGGCGATTGTATCGGGGTTTAAATTATTCATATAAAATCCCTCCTTAAAATAAGTGTACTTTAAAAAATATTTGACGCGCTAAAAGAAAAATCCTGCCGCCAAATTTGCCCTAAACTTGCGTAAAAAATTTTTTGGGTATATACTAAGCAAGTAAATTGAAAAGGGGGCAAAAAAATGAGAAAACGCAACTTTGACGACGAAGAAGAATTGTACATACCGGATATTGAGGACGTGGACGAAGATATAGACATTCACGGGCAGTACCCGCGCTCCAATGCAGGAATTGCGCTGAATTGGTCGCCTTTGGAACAGCAAATGTTTGACTTGTTGCTTTTAAATCGTTTCGCGCAGTATGACAGGGAAATTTTGGACGAGGCGGCAAAATCTGTAGTGCATTTGGTAAAAACTTTTCAGCCGCACGAAATTGGGCGCATTGCCACTATCGCTTTAATGGCGTTTCAACTTTCGTCCACTGAAAATAAAAATTTTGAGGAAGAATATCAAAAATATCTTGAATATATTAAAAAGCATCCGCAAGATGCAGAAGAAATAAGGTAAGGTGAAATTTTCAAAAATGATACTGGTAACAGGAATAACGGGGCAGCTCGGCTACGACGTAGCAAAAGAATTGGAGCAGCGCGGAGAAAATTTTATCGGTACAACAAGAAAAGAATTGGATTTAAGCAAACCTGACGAAGTTAAAAATTTCATAATCGAAAAAAAACCGTCCGCCGTGATTCATTGTGCGGCTTATACCGCCGTTGACAAGGCAGAATCTGAGGCAGAACTTGCATTGACGGTAAATGGATTGGCAACGCGCAAAATTGCTGAAGGTTGCAAAGAAATTGGCGCAAAAATGCTTTACATTAGTACAGATTATGTATTTGGCGGCGACGGCGATACTCCCTACGAAATTTCAGATGAAAAAGCTCCCCAAAATATTTACGGCAAAAGTAAACTTTTGGGCGAAGATTCAGTTATTGCGCTGTTGAGAAATTATTTTATTGTTAGAATCAGTTGGGTTTTTGGCAGTAACGGCAAAAATTTTGTAAAAACAATGCTGAATTTCGATAAACGCCGCAAAAAAATTAGCGTAGTCGATGATCAAATTGGAAGTCCAACTTACACGGCGGATCTTGCGCCGCTTTTAGTCGATATGATTAATTCTGATAAGTACGGGATTTATCACGCCACAAACGAAGGTTTTTGCAGTTGGGCAGAATTTGCCGAAGAAATTTTCAAGCAATCCGGTCGTGAAATTACTGTTGAAAAAATTCCAACTTCAGATTATCCAACACCGGCAAAACGCCCTTTCAATTCCAGATTAAGCAAAAAAACTTTAGATGAGGCGGGCTTTAAACGTTTACCGGATTGGCAAGACGCAGTTACCAGATTTTTAAGTGCTAAGGATTAGGTTTTAGGGGCTGTTAAAAAAAGCCGCAAAAAATCAATTTTAACGGGGCTTTTCTTTTGTTTTAATATAAAAGTACCAATGAGCTTAGAAAGGCGCGTCTACGTGGCTCTCAAGCGCAATTTTGAGCTTGTTTTTATATCTGCATTAAAATTTATTCACGTCAAAATTATTTTTTCAACACGCTTTATGGATTAGGAGGTAGAAAAATGGCAGTCATTGAAAGTAAAACTGTCACGGCAAAAAATAAAGCCGGCGGCAAAGGCGAAATTCAAATTACACATCTTTTGACGCCAAAAGAAATGGTCGGGCAATGTGAAATGTTCGCAAAAGTTGTAATTCCGCCGGGCGCGTCAATCGGCGCACATTATCATTACGGCAATTCAGAAACTTATCACATTTTGCAAGGTAAAGCCAAATACAACGACAACGATAAATTTTATGAAGTCAACGTCGGCGAAACTACCTTTTGCGGTGATAACGGAATGCACGGAATAGAAAATATTGGCGCGGAAGATTTAATTTTTATCGCACTGATTATCAAAAATCCAAAATAGGAATTAGGGGCTAGGGATTAGGGAATTTTACCCTAGCCCTTTTACTTAAAAAGAAGGTGAGGTTTATGCTCGATAAGGTAATAAGATTTTTTATAATGTTGACGCTGATAATAGCGGGCGGCGCGCTTTTTCGTTTGGCAAGCCCGCAAATTACAAAATATATTTCAACAGAATTTTTTCAAGTTGAACTGGGAATTTTTCAACTGACAGTAGCAGGATTAATTTGCATATTGGCAGGAGCGGCTTTAGGCGGAATTGCCGGCTGGTTTATATCGCCGTTCTTGATTAGAAAATTGGGGACTTTTACTGCATTTGTAGAAAAACAACTTAACAAAATGCCAATTCACGACGTTATAGCGGGCGCGGCGGGATTAGCGATAGGACTTATAATTGCAGATTTATTGGGAAATGCTTTTTCAAGAATACCGGTTGTAGGAAATTATATTCCGATTGTTTTTAGTATTGTGCTGGGAACTTTGGGAATTAGAATAACGATTAAAAAGCGTAAAGAAATTACGGCAAGTTTTGCCTCTGTTCCAAAAACTTTGAGAGAAATTTTAAAGAGCCGTGAAAATAAAAACAGCAAAGAAAATGAAAACGTTGAAAAAACTGAAAAAGTTGAAACTGAAGAAACTAAATTAAATTCAGAAACGGCTACTGAAGAAACGCCAAAACCAAAAGTTAATCTTATCAAAGAAAAAAAGAATCCGAATTACAAACTTTTAGATACAAATGTAATAATCGACGGGCGAATTTCTGACATTTGCAAAACGGGTTTTCTTGAGGGCAAATTATTAATTCCGGTTTTTGTTTTGGAAGAACTTCAGCACATTGCAGATTCAGCAGACAGTTTACGGCGCGTACGCGGTAGACGCGGGCTTGACGTTTTGCAAAAAATTCAAGATGAATCGCCGCTTGAAGTTGAAATTATGAATGTTGATTTTGAAGATATTCATGAAGTAGATTCAAAACTTGTCAGACTTGCACAAAAAATTGGCGGCAAAATTATTACCAATGATTTTAATTTGAACAAAGTTGCACAACTGCGCGGCGTCGAAGTTTTGAATATTAACGATCTTTCAAACGCAGTAAAAGCCGTTGTAATTCCCGGCGAAACAATGAAAGTACAAGTTGTTCGTGACGGCAAAGAACCCGGGCAAGGCGTGGCGTATCTTGACGACGGCACAATGATTGTTATTGAAAATGGACACAGATATTTAAGCAGGACAATTTCAGTTGAAGTAACTTCTGCGTTGCAAACTTCAGCAGGCAGAATGATTTTTGCAAAACCCAGATAGTTAAAAATAAAAAAGGCGGTGAAATTGGTGAGAAAAATTGAATTAGTGGCAATGGGATCATCAACCGGCGGTGTGGAGGCGTTAGCGGCAATCTTGCCAAAATTAAAACCGCCTTTCCCGCCAGTCGTTATAGTTCAGCACATTCCGGCAGGATTTTCCAGAATGTTTGCCGAGCGAATGAATAAAGAAAGTGCGCTTACTATCAAGGAAGGCGAAGACGGCGAAATTATTCAGCCGAATTTTGTTTACATTGCGCCCGGCGGCTTGCATATGAAATTAATTAAGTTCAACCAAAATTTACAGTTAAAATGTTTTATGGCTCCGCCGGTACATTCTTGCAGACCGGCAGTAGATATTTTATTTTATTCGGTTGCAGAATTGGTAGGCGAGGCGGCGTTGGGAGTAATTTTAACCGGAATTGGACGCGACGGCGCGGCAGGGCTTTTAGCTATGAAAAATCAAGGCGCGTTGACTTTGGGACAAGATGAGGCAACTTCCGCCGTTTACGGTATGCCAAAATCTGCCTTTGACTGCGGAGCAGTCTTAAAACAACTGCCGCTTGAGGGAATGGCGTTTGCTATTACGGCTATGGTTAATAAAAATTCCCTGTGATTTATATAACTTGACGCGGCTAAATCCCTGTGCTAATATTGACGAAAATTAATTTGGAGGGATTTTTATATGAGCAAAATTGCAGTCGTATACTGGAGCGGTACAGGAAATACTGAAACTATGGCAAATTCTGTTGTTGACGGCATAAAATCTGCCGGAGCTGAAGTTGAACTTTTCCAGGTTGACGATTTTAAAGCTGACGATATGGCAAATTACAGCGGCTTTGCGTTTGGTTGCCCTGCAATGGGCGATGAAGTTTTGGAAGAAGATTCTTTTGAGCCTTTCTTTGCAGATGCTGAAAGTAAACTCGACGGCGTACCGCTTTTACTTTTCGGTTCTTACGGCTGGGGCGGCGGCGCGTGGATGGAAACGTGGGCAGATCGTGCAAAAGACGCCGGCGCAAAACTTATTGGTACTGTTATTGCTGAAAATGCCCCCGATGAAGATGCTATTGCTGAATGTGAAAAATTAGGTGCGGCTTTGGCTAAAGAAATTTAAAATTTATTTCCCACAAAAAAAAAATTCTCCGTTCTTAATTTGGACGGAGTTTTTTTATTTAGAATTAAAAATTTCAATTAGAAAAATATTCTTTATCCAAAATACTTAAAACAATTAAATCTTCGTAGACTCCGTTTACAAGAATACATTCTCTGCAAATTCCTTCACGTTTCAAGCCGCAACTTTCGTACAAATGCAACGCCCTTTCATTGTAAGTTTTGCAATCAAGCCAGCCGCGATGAAATTTTTTTATTTCAAAACTCCACTTCATTAAAAGTTTTAAACTTTCTTTGCCGTAACCAACGCCTTTTTTATCAATGATAACGTGTCGCCATTCAATTCCAATATCATCAAGTCCACACAGCATAAAATATCCTACAGATTTTCCTGTTGCAATTTCTTCCACTATAACGTCCATTTTTTCGGAGTTGTCAGAATTGATAATCGCCGTATGAAAATTTTCACTAAACGGCAAAATGAATTTGATATTTTCCGGCTTATATTGAAGTTCAAAAATATATTTAAGGTCTTTCATTTCTGCGCGGCGCAGTCTTAATCTTTCGCCTTCAATCAAAATTTTGTTCATTTATTAGCCTCCATTAAAATTTTTGCAGATTTATTTTAAAAAACCAATTCGAGTTAAAATTTTTACTGCAATTCTGCCGACCATTGGAATTTGTTGCAAGTCTTCCTTCTTCATTGCGCCGAAAAGTGCAACTGCCGCAATATAAACCGCACAGCCTACAAAAACCGCGCCAAAAGTTGAAATAACTTCAATCTGCCATTGAGCCATTGTAAATTCGTAGAAAAATTTTACAACAACCGCCATAACGCCCGCCGCGCAGATTGTTTTAAAGAGTTGTCCCATCTCCATTTTGTAACCAATGTATTTATGAATGAAGTACAAATTTATAATCGCCGCAACTCCCATATCAGCCGCCGTCGCCCACGCCGCGCCCATTATTCCAAAATAAGGTAACGCCGTTAAGTGCCAATTCAGAAAAACTTTCGCCGCCGCCGCCAATATCATATTTACCATTGGTATTGTTGTATGACCGAGCCCTTGCAGTACGCCCGTTGAAACTTGATGCAAGCCCAATAAAATTATCGACACGGCAGAAATCATTACAGCGTCACCTGCGCCCGGCGCGTTATAAATCAAGCTTGAAATTGGAGTTGCCAAGAAAAATACTACCACGAACGCCGGAAAACATACAAAATTTGAAATGCGCACGCCCGACGCTGTCAATAAAAAAATTCTGTCTTTCTGCTTTAACGCCCGCGCCTCCGAAATTGCCGGTACAATCGAAACTGCCAATGACGCCGTTAAAATCGTTGCCAAATTTATCAGCGGTACTGCCATTCCGTTCAAATATCCGAAAAGCTCTGTTGCTTGTCTTACCGAATATCCGGCAACTTCCAAACGTTGCGGAACTATCATTAAATCTAAATTTGAAACAACCGGCAACATTATTGACGCGGCAGAAACCGGCAACGCCAATTTGAACATTCGCTTGACGATTGAAATTGTCGATTCATTTGCAGATTGTTCAGTTGGTTGCAAATTTGCGCCGTATTTAATTTCAATTTCTTTGTTTAATTTTATGTGAAAGTAAACTAAAACTATTAAGCCGGTAACTGCGCCCGCCAACGCGCCTAAACTTGCGCCCGCCGCCGCGTAGTCTAAGCCCCACGGTAAAAATAAATCTGCCAAAACTATCATTGTTATGACGCGGAAAATTTGCTCCACAATTTGACTTACGGCAGTTGGAGTCATTCTTTGCCAGCCCTGCAAATATCCCCTTGACGCCGCCAAAAATGTTACAAAAAAAACCGTCGGCGCAAGTACAACAACTGACATATAGGCGCGCGCGTCTCTGATTAATTGCCATTCAATCAGCCAACTTGCAGAAAAATATGTTAGCACTGAAAAAATTACACCCGTTATAAACATTAACCCCATTGCAATTCTAAAAACGCGTTTTGCGCCAAAAATATCATTCAGTGCAACTCTTTCAGCCGTGATTATTGAAATTGCAACCGGTACGCCGGCTTGAGAAACTGTCATTGCGAAAAAATAAATTGGGAATGCCATTTGATACAGCCCAATTCCTTCGCCGCCCAAAATTCTTGAAACAAATATCCAATTCAACGAGCCTATCACTTTGACAACGAAACTTGCGATTGTCAAAATCATTGTGCCTTTTAAAAATTTTTCACTGCCGGTATTTTTTTCTTCCGCCATTCTTTCAGTAACACCGCCTATAGTTGCAAAAAGTTTTTATCGTAGTTATAATTTCTGATAGGCAAGAGCCATAAGGCAAGAGTTTTTACTACTGCCTATTGCCTACTGCCTAAGATTATAACATTTTTCAAGCAACTGTGTATATAATCTTTGAAATTTTTATGAAAGTAAGAGGGCGCGTCTATGAAAATAAATCTGATAAAATTTAACACCGATATTGGCAAGACAAAGCCCGAAAATATTGTACATACCGAAAACGCCTGCCCTTTTTGCGACGTGGAGCATTTGACAGATATTTTGGACACGGACGGCGATATAATTTTTCTGAAAAATAAATATCCTGTGATTGAAGGCGCAGATTTATTTGTACTGATTGAGGGCAAAAGTTGTGATATTGACATGCCCGGTTACAGCCGCGAGCATATGCGCCGCGTTGTTGAAATGGGCTTGAAACATTGGAAAAAACTTTTGAATTGTGGCAAATACGAGGAAGTTTTATTTTTTAAAAATTTTGGTCCAATGTCGGGCGGCACGATTAAACATCCACACATGCAAATTGCCGCTTTTCCAAAATTAAATTCTGAATTGCTTTTTGATGAGCGGGAATTGCGCGGCTTAATCATTGCAGAAAAAAACGGCGTTGAATTGAACGTTTCAAATTTTCCGCGCGTAGGATTCGGCGAATTGAACGTTGTTGTTGACTGCGGCGGAAATGTTGAAACTTTGGCAGATTTTTTACAAATTGGCGTACATTATCTGATGAATTATTTTAGAAAAAATTTGAGCAGTTACAATATTTTTTTCTATCACAACGACGAAAAAATTTTTGCAAAGATCATGCCGCGCTTTGCAACTTCGCCGTACTTTGTAGGGTACAATGTACATTTTTTGCCGCGCAATATTCCGCAAATTGCCGACGAAGTTTTTAAAATTTATTTCAGCGACGAGCGGAAAATTATTTTTGAGTAACGGATTTAAAATCGATTTTTTGGCGGAAAATATCAGATTTAAGGACTAAGGATTAAGGACTAAGGATTAAAGACTAGGGAGAAAAACTAGCCCCTAAAATTAAATAGGGATTAAGGGCTGGGGAATTTTTTCCTATATATTCGGCGCAAATATCGATTTTTTGGCGGAAAATATCAACGTAGCACGCCTTGTAAGCTTTCACTTGATAAAAAGTACTTACCTGTTAAAATTTTTGAATTTAGGGGGCTTAAATTTGAAATTGGAAAAATCAGCCGCCGCCTTTGCACTTGCGAAAAAATTTATGCCGGGCGGCGTCAACAGTCCTGTTCGTTCTTACCAAAATGTTGACTGCAACCCGCCGTTTATTGCCCGTGCGAAAGGCAGTCATATTTTTGATATTGACGGCAACGATTTTATAGATTATGTAGGCTCGTGGGGACCAATGATTTTGGGACACGCGCACGAAAAAATAGTTGACGCGCTGAAAAAAGCCGTTGAACGCGGTACAAGTTACGGTGCGCCAACTGAACTTGAAACTGAACTTGCCGCGCTTGTTCAAAAATTTTATCCTTCAATGGAAGTTATGCGAATGGTAAATTCCGGAACTGAATCTACAATGAGTGCTTTAAGAGTTGCCAGAGGTTTTACCGGTCGTGAAAAAATTGTAAAATTTATCGGCTGTTATCACGGGCACAGCGATTCTTTGTTGGTAAAGGCGGGCAGCGGCGCGGCAACTTTCGGCGAGCCGTCAAGCCCCGGCGTTACTTTTGGAACTGCGCAAGATACAATAGCAATTCCTTACAATGATATTTCAGCCGTTGAAAAAATTTTTAACGAATGCGGAGAAAAAATCGCCGCCGTAATTGTGGAGCCGGTTGCAGGAAATATGGGGCTTGTTTTACCGGAAGAAAATTTTTTGGAAAAACTGCGCGAAGTTACAAAAAAATTCGGCGCACTTTTAATTTTTGATGAAGTGATGAGCGGTTTTAGAGTTAAAATTCAAAATAAAATTAAGCCGGATTTAACTTGTTTGGGAAAAATAATTGGCGGCGGTTTACCGTGCGCGGCTTATGGCGGAAGAGCTGAAATTATGCGCAATGTTTCGCCGGACGGCAAAATTTATCAAGCGGGAACTTTAAGCGGGAATCCACTTGCAATGACGGCGGGTATTGAAACTTTGAAAATTTTAATTGATACGCCGAATTTTTCTGAAAATCTTACCGCCAAAACTTCAAAACTTATCGAAGGAATAAAAGGCGTCGCGCAGGTTCCAATTCAAACGCCGCAAGCCGGATCAATGTTTTGTATATTTTTCAGCAATAAAAAAGTTAAAAATTATGAGGACGCCGCCTCTTGCAATCAAGCGCAATTCAAAAAATTTTTTATAGCAATGTTAGAACAGGGGATTTATCTTGCGCCTTCACAGTTTGAAACGCTTTTTGTATCAGCCGCGCACGATGATTTAGATTTTGAAAAAACTATCAACGCGGCGAAAATTGCATTTGGGGAGCTTGTTTAATGGAAGAAAAAAAAGAGCCGGTTAAACCGACTAAAAAAATAAAATTGAACTGCGCGAAGTGCGGAAAAAAACTTACACGGGAAGAGGCACTTGTCCATAAAAATTTACAGGGCAATAAGGAAATAATTTGCCACGATTGTTTCAAGGAGGCAACCGGCGTTGACTACAAAACTTTTATGTACAGGCGTGAGGCTGCCAAACAAACGCTTTTTGCAACGCTTTTCTGTATCGCCGCCACGATTTATGCTTTTGTTGAGGAAGGCTGGGAATACGGCGTTGCAGGAATTTTTATCACAATTTTAATTTTTCTGTTCTCGGCAAAAGTTAAATAATTTAAATTACTAAATCCCGACGCCTAAACGTTGGGATTATTTTTTTACAAAAATTTTTTTATCATGTTCAAAAATTCTTGCCGACTGATTTTATCTTCAATGTAACGAATTGCATTACGCCACAGCCGAAATTTAAATTTTGCTGAATTGTAGGGAATGTTTTCCAAAATCTTGTAACAATCTTCAAGCCGCGCCTTAGACTGCTGAAAAATTTCTTTACCGAATCCATCATAAAAATCTTTATTGTTCGGCTTGCCGATAAAATTTTGTCTCAAATTCATAATTTCTTGAAGTGTAGGCTGCTTGTTGGCGATAATAAATTTTTTCAAACGGCTGATAAAATCTTCGTCAAGAGCAAGCGGCTTGTATCCCATATGCTCCAATGACAGCGGTAAATATAGTCTTCTGTCATCGTAAACCGCCAAATTATGTTGATGCCCGTGAAGATTTATATCGTAGCCGTGAGCAAAACGCGGGCGGTGTGAAAACAAAATTATCACGTTGTCAAAATCAATTACCAATTCTTCAACAACCGCCGTAAAGCCGCAATTTAGGTAAAAATCTTGCGACTTTTTGTCGTGGTTGCCGCGCACTAAAATTTTCTTGCCGTTCCAACTTCCCAGCCGTTCAATCCAATTTTCGTTAAAAGAAATATCGCCCAGATGAATTACCGTATCTTTTTCAGAAATTGTTTCATTCCAATTTTTTTCGATTAGTTTTTCAAAATTGTCGGGGCGGTTGCAATATTTTTTTATATTTTCGTGTCCCAAATGTGTATCCGGAATAACATAAATCATTTTAATTTCTCCTTTAGTAAAATTTAAGTCGGCGTAATTTCGGCGGGCGAATATTTTTATTTTGAATCTTTCGGCGCGGCAATTTTATTTTGGGGCGTCGCGCAGGTTTTAATTCGCCGTGATAGCCGAGTGAAATTCTGTCACAATTCAGCACAAGATAAAAAATTTTCCTATAGCCGCCAAAATTGGGAAGTTTTTTTATGTGTCTTAAACGTCGATTAAAAATCCTGCGCCAAAATTTTCTGTGCCACAAATTGTTAAACCAACACAGCCGCTTTTTGTCAGTGTCGAAATATACTCCGGTTGTCCAAATTTTGTTGTTACTGTTTAAAAATTTTTTATAAAGTTTACGCCGCCGAATTTTTGAACGTTGCCAGCCGTTGCCGCGTCGATTTTTATTTTTCAAATGCAACCCCATTTATAATCAAAAATTTTTCTGTACATACCGCCGTTGGAAATTTCACCCTTGTAACGGCGCACAACTCGTTCAGCAAAATTTCTCAACCATTTATTGTTGAATGAATATCTGCAAAAATGACGCCGCCTTTTACAGTAACGGACGCCCGCAAATATTCCGCCCGGACTGCTTATCCATCTTACCCAACTTATCCATTGCGGAAAATTTTCGTCATAAAATTTATAAAGCGCGTCATAATCTTTGAAACTGCCGAGCTTGCAAGTTTGCCCGATTGTACAGATCCGCCAATTTCGGCGATTTTCCCATTGCTTGCGCTTGTAAGAATTGCCGGTACTTTTAAATTTTTCCTGCGGAATTATTATTTCAGAAATTGCCGCGTCTAATTCTTCAGCCGTCATAAAATTTCCCTTTCAATAATTCATACTAAGCGGCAGCCTTTTATATTCTGCGCCGTTGGAAATTTCGCCCTTAAATCTGCGCGCGCTCCTGCGTTTAAATTTTTTCATGTAGCGTTGAATTTTAATCCAGCGGCGCGGCGTGCAGTACTCAATTAATTTTATTCTGCTGTTCAGCAAACTGTATCGAATTCCCAAATTAGAATTGCCGATTTTGGAACAATATAAAAAATTATCCAAGTACAGTAAACGGTAGCCGTTGCATCTAAGAAAATTGGCAGGGTGCGGAGTATTTTTATAAATTTCCAAAAATATTTCAGGCGGGAAAAAATTTTTTAGGCGGCGTTTTTCATATTGCTTTTTAAAAAAATTTTTGGAACGGCGCGGTTTTTCCTGCGGAATTATTATTTCAGAAATTGTCGCGTCAAAAATTTCTTGTGTCATTTTTAATCCTCGCTAAAATTTGTAAACAATTCCTAGCCAAATATTGGGTATTTCATTGGAACTCTTTTAAAAGCGGAGCCGTCAGAAATTTTTCCGGTAAATCTGCGCAGAGCGCGACTTTGGATTTTTTCCATAAAGCGTCTATTTTTAACATCTTTTTTGGGTACGCAATTTGCCAAAAGTTTGAATCTGCCTGTCAACGCGCTATATCGAACGCCCAAAAAAAATCTGCCTCTCGACCAAATATCCATATGGTCATAATCTGTAGAATGCGAATAACTATCGGGCAGGCGAAGTTTTGAAAAGCTGTTAAAAAAATCTGTTGCGGCAGTTTTCATTTTTACCGGATTAACAAATTTTCTCAGGTGGAGTTTTTCGTATTGTTTTTTGAAGTAAGAATTTTTGGAACGGCGCGGTTTTTCCTGCGGAATTATTATTTCAGAAATTGTCGCGTCCAATTCTTCAGCTGTCATTTTTATCAATCCCACAAGTTGCAAAAATATTTGGCGAACAAATTTAAGCCTTCGTGAATTTTTTCGTAGTAGATTTTATCGGCATCCCAAATTTCTTGCGGCGTTTCATCACCGTTTAATTTTACTGCATGCAAGCCATATTCGTCCGGCTCCTCTGAAACTTCCATTGGACTTATCCCCTTTGCAATTAAAGAATAAAATTGTTCTTCGTGCCACTTGCTGAAAGGGCTATCCGGATAATCATCTCTAATTTGTTCAAAAGACCATAGCATTTTTTTTATTGTAGTTCGCCACGCTTGCATTTCCGGCGAAATTTTTTCATTGCGATTAAACGCCGGAATTGTATGCTGTTCAGCCACTGTTTCTTCAACTGCCTTGCTTAGTTCTTCATAAAATTCTTTAGTCGGTTTAAAATCCGGAGCGTGTTTTTCTTCCTCATCTTTTGAAAAATCATTTGGCACGCCGTAAAGTTTGTACGCTAAAAAAATTCTCAAGCCCGCCGAAATATAAACTGAAAATGTATGAAACAAATTCCAGCGTTCTAACGGTGTAAAATGTGGAATGTTTGATAAATTAAATTTCATTTTCGCCTGCAGTTTTTTTCGTTGTCTGTTATTCATATTCAACGCCTCCATTTAATTTTTACAGTTTAACATTAATATTGAGAAAAATATTTTCCTCGCAGGTAAATATTTTGGTACGAAAATCTGATATAATATTATCGAAGAAATTTTGAGAGGCGATTAAAAATTTTCTATAGCATATTTTCAAAATTAAAAAGCTTTAGTAAAATATACACCCACGCAGAAAAAAATTTAGGAGGCAATGGCAATGCAATTTTATGATTGTCACGTAACTTTTGATAAAGATTATGACGATAGCTTTATTGTTGAAGTTTTGAGGGAAAACTCAAAGAAAAATTGGGGCGATGCAATAATTCAAGATTTAAACGAAATGCTTTTAGACGCCTCAGAATTTGCAATATCAATTTACAGCGCAAAACTTGGGGAATTTCGATTATTGGTCGGTGAAGATTCACTTAAAAGAGTTTCAGTGGCTACTTTGACTAAAATTTTAAACAGATTTTTTTCCGACGATAAATTTTTCTTAAGTGATTTAAAAATAAAAAGCCTGCGCGAAATTTTACCGTCACAGGCTCAAAAATGTTTAGGCGTGGCTGAACGTTCAGATTTTTTCACTTACAGGAGTCATTGGGAACGCGGCAACCTTCAGGAACATAGAAATTTTTCACTGAACTATTTCAACAACGACGAATTTAAAGTTGAAGAAACTATGTTTGACGAAAAAAAATTTAGTTTCAATCAAGCTTTAAATAAAGCCAAAAAATTAATGGCGGATAAAACTTTCATAGATGAACTAAAAAGAATTTACGCTGATGAAAATCCCAAAAATTTCTACGGGCACCCCGTCCATTACAAATTTTCTGCTAAAAATTCTCAAGGCGCAAAACAAATGGCAGAATTAATTTGCCACGCACTTTACGAAAATAAAAGGCTTGTCGGACGCAGTATCACTTTAATTTCTGACGTTACCGAAAATTGTTACTGCGAATGTGATTTAGATAATATTTTTGAACTATCGGCAGGCAACACAATTATTATCGAGCTGCGTGGCTCTAAAGAAGAACACAGAAATTACGCCACTTGCTATGAACGCGTCGTTAAAGAATTTGCGGAACTTGTAAACAAATATCAAAAAAATACGCTGTTCATTTTCCTTGAAATAACCGAAAATCCCGGCTTTGCCACAAAACTTATTCAAACTCTGCAGGAAGATATTTACCTTGTCGAATTGAAGGAAGGAGTAGGCAACCGCGCAGAGGCGGCAGAATATCTTAAGGATATAATCAAAAGAGGTACTCTCGAACTTAAAGATTATAACGTTGATAATTTTCTTGGAAATAAAGTTGCTTTTCATCCTTCAGACTTGCATAAAATTTACGATTCAATTTTGCGCGACAGCTTGAGAAATAATACTTACACCGCTTATAAAAATGCAAGCCGCCTAATGATTATGAGGGAAGAATTAACTGCCAAAGATGCTTATCAAAAATTGCAAGATATGATCGGCTTGACTGAAATTAAAAAAATTATCAACCAAATTATCGGCAACGCCAAAATTCAAAAAATCCGTTCGTCAGTAGGATTAGACCAACAACAAACAAGTTTGCATATGGTTTTTACCGGCAACCCCGGCAGTGCAAAAACTACTGTTGCAAGGTTATTGGCAGAAATTTTGAGCAAGGAAGGGATTTTACACACCGGCGAATTTATAGAATGCGGGCGCGCAGATTTAGTCGGTGAATACGTAGGACACACCGCGCCTAAAGTTAAACGCCAATTCAAACTTGCAAAGGGCGGCGTCCTTTTCATTGATGAGGCTTATTCTCTCGTTGAAGACAGAGAGGGGCTTTACGGCGACGAGGCAATTAATACAATCGTTCAGGAAATGGAAAATCACAGAAACGACGTTATTGTAATTTTTGCCGGTTATCCCGATAAGATGAAAAAATTTTTGGAACGCAACGAAGGCTTGAGAAGTAGAATTGCTTTTCACGTTGATTTTCCAAATTATAACGCCACTGAACTTTTGCAAATTCTTCAGCTTATGGCTAAAAACAAGGGCTTTGAATTGAATCCGGAAATTGAAAGTAAATGCTACGAAATTTTTTCAAAAGTTTGCAACAAGGAAGATTTTGGCAACGGGCGTTTTGTCAGAAATTTATTTGAGCAAGCATTGTTGAAACAGTCTCAAAGAATCGTAACCGAAAATGAGGGTAAAGAAATTGGGCGTGAAGAACTTTTACAACTCAAAGTTGAAGATTTTGATGTAAACGTTGTCGCGCAGTATTCCGGCAACAAAAAAACAATCGGCTTTGTAAAAAAATAAAATTAAATCTGTAACCAAAAAGCGGCGTAGAATTTTAACTGCGCCGCTAATTTTTATTTTAAAATTTGTAATGCCCGCTGATATTTTTCAACGCGGCTTAAATCTTTTTCAGTTGGTAAAGAAATTCTGGATAAATCAGAATTATTTTTAAGGTCGGCGATTTTTACTTTTGTTGCAAGTGAATTTGTTTTAATTTTTTGAATGTACTCGAAGTAGGGAATATTTTTATCGTGCGTCAAAATTTTCAACGCCAAAACTTCTTCCGCCGTCAAATTAATTTCGTCGCGCAGATTTTCTATCGTTAAATTTGTGTCTTCTGCCACGTCGTGTAAAAGCGCAACAATTATCGCTGAATCATCGCCGCCACATTGAAAAGCAACCGTCATTGGGTGAAAAATATAATTTACGCCGGCTTTATCGACTTGTCCGGCGTGCGCTTTTTTTGCAATTTCAAAGGCTTTTCTTACGCGCAAATTTTTATGATATTCAAAAATTTTTTTCAAAATCGTAAGCTGAAAAATTTTTACCGCCGGTTTTTCAGTTCCCAATTCGCCCAAAGAAATATTTTTATTTTTGCCGTGATAATCACTGCCGCCGGAAATATACAAATTATTTTTCTGCGCAGTTTCAGCCAAAAATTTTTCCTGTTCATTATCGTAACGAGAGTAATAACATTCAAGCCCTGCAATTCCAAAATCTATCAATTCTTCAAGGCGCGTTTGAAAATCTGCGTGAGTTAAAAAAGTTTCGCCTTCGCCGCCGAGCGGGTGCGCCCAAACTGCAACGCCGCCGGCAGATTTTATGGCGTCAATAACTGCGCGGGCGTCTAATCTGGAACTTTTAGTTTTGCAATTTTCCAAGTCTGCATAAATTTTTTCTTTAGCAATTCCAAATTTTTCAACGACAAAATTAACAATGTGCGGCTTGCCTACAACTTCATTTTGGCTAAGTTCGGCAACTTCACTTTCTGAAAAATTTATTCCGTACAATTCGGCAAGAAAATTTAATCTGGTAAAAAGTTTTTCTTGATGAAGATTTTTGCCCTGCTGTAAAATTTTTTGGAACTCTTCATTTGTTGAATCGTAAAAATAGGCGAGAATGTGACACTTATAACCTAGCGCAGTTTTGCAAGAAAATTCCACGCCGTTTATAAAAAAAATATCAGCCGGAATTGCAAACTGAATTTTTTCGACGCCGTTAATTGTGTCGTGGTCAGTCAAGGCAAAAATTTTTATTCCGGATTCAGCGGCAATTTTTTTAGCGATAATTTCCGGCGCGTCCGTGCCGTCAGACGCCGTGCTGTGTATGTGTAAATCTATCAAATTTGTAACCTCCCGCAATAAAATTTCTCTGATAATTAACATTGCATATTAAGCCGTAATTAAGTGGCTCGTTCGCTGTTTAAAATCAAATGTGGCTTGATAAGTTATACTGTTAAAAGTTGTTTCTCGGCAATATATGCCGTCTCTTAACCATTCACATCTTATCAATTCACCATCTCTGAGTTTAGGTGTACTACTTTTGGCTAATTCTGCAAGTTCCTTAGCTACTGCGAATAATGCCGTTAGAGCATTTTTCATTTTTCCTTACTCCCTTGCATTATCGTCATCGTCACTAAGCAATTCGTCTACTGTGCAGCCGTATAATTTTGCTATAGCCGGTAGCAATGACGCTCTCGGTTTAGATAAACCGTTTTCCCATTTGCTTACAGCAGAACCTTTAATGCCTAATGCTTTAGCCACTTCGCGTTGTGTAGGAATTGCACCAAGTAATCGTTGCTTTTTCAGTACATTCAACCAATCCTACTCTTCTTTAGAGTTTAGGTAAATTCTTGATGGTTTAATCATAATCTTTTTATTCCAAAAAGTCAAAAAAATACAAATTTTAAAAAAAATTTTATTGACAAGTTGAATAAAAAACGACTTACAATGGCGTAAAAAGAAAATATTAGTCTTAAAGGTGGTGGACATTATGACAACTTTCGGTGAAAGGTTTAGAAAATTGCGGCGTGACGCAAACATAACGCAGAACCAAATTGCTGAATATCTAGGTATTCAAGGTGCGGCAATAGGCAAATGGGAAACCGTAAGAAATGCGTATCCCAATGTGGACACACTTATAAAAGTGGCGGATTATTTTCATGTCAGTACGGACTATCTACTGCGCGGTATACAAACTGTGCCGGTTTCTGAAGGGAATTTAACTAATTCTACTTTGAATGGTTCAGTAGTACAAAATAACATGCAATCAAACGTTAGTGGCGGCATAATCGTAAACAGTCAAGTTTTTTCTAAAGAGACTATAAAAATAGCACAAATTTATGATAAAAGCGAAAATTTGAGAGGGAAAAATGAACTCCTTACTTTGGCTTTTAAGCTTGAAGATGAATTTTCTTCGGAGAAATCGTCATGAAACTGGCAGCTATTTATATTAGAGTATCTACAGGCACAAGAGGGATACTCCATTGGCGAGCAAAAAGAACGTTTAATTGCGTATTGCAAGGCTCAAGCGTGGGCTATTGCCAATATTTATGTTGACGGCGGATATTCAGGCGCAAATATTAATAGACCCGGTATTCAAAAACTTATAAATGAAACTGATAGTTTTGATGTGGTTCTTGTTTATAAGCTTGACCGATTGTCACGTTCTCAGCGTGATACACTTTATCTTATTGAAGAAATATTTTTACCTAATAAAGTAGATTTTGTATCAATGCAGGAAAGTTTTGATACGTCATCACCTTTTGGAAGAGCGATGATAGGATTGCTTGCTGTTTTTGCCCAGTTGGAACGTGAGCAAATCAGAGAACGTACACGCATGGGAAAAATAGCGCGAGCAAAATCTGGATTACATCATGGAGCATGCTATATTCCTATAGGCTACAATTATCAAGACGGCAAGCTTGTTGTTAATAGATATGAGGCAGAGCAAGTCAAAAAAATTTATGAATGGTATCTGAAAGGCTTATCACTTCAAGCTATTGCCAACCGACTACGTGAAAACGGATATACTAATCGCTATTCCAGCTATAATACTTGGGTTGGCATAAGATATATTTTAAGCAATATAACGTATACAGGAAAATTGCACTATGGAGGGGTAATAGTGGAAAATGCACACGAAACTATTATATCCGAAGACCAATTTCAAGCAGTTCAAGCTTTAAAAGCTAAAAAGTTTGAAGTATACGGTAATAATTCTTTTAAATCAAAACATTTGTTGGCTGGTATGCTATTTTGCGGTTATTGCGGAGCTCGATATTATTTCCGTAATACCAATAGGCATTATTATTACGCTTGCTATTCACGCACAAAACAAAATCCGAGCATGGTTAAAGACCCAAATTGCAAAAATAAACATTGGAAAGCCCCAGTGCTGGAAAAGATTGTTGAAAATAAAGTTTGCGAATTGCTAAAATCGCCTGAAATGGCGCGTGAAATTGCTGAGAAAAATCGTCAAAAACCGGTTGTTACTGATAATGCTAACATTGAAATAGAAAAACGTATTCGTGAAATTGATAAAGAAATAAGCAAGTTTATGGAGCTCTATCGTATTGACGGTATTCCGCCAGAAATTCTCGGAGAAAATATAAATAAACTGCATAATGAAAAACAATTTCTGCAATCCAAGCTTACGCCGGTTGAAGAAATTGTTACCACTCCATTTGATTTAGTTGAAGAATTACTGCACAATGCCGCGCAGATATGGGATTTTGCTGACGAATCTCAAAAACGAAGAATACTTCAAGACCTCATAAAACGAATAATTTTAACTGACGACAATGTTGACATTGAGTGGAATTTCTAAGTACAAAAAAAGCCCCTCGCCCAGAGGAGCTTTTTTTATCGGCAAGTTAATTTTAATTTCGAGATTATAATTTGAAAAATAGGCATTAACCTTTCAAAAAAGCTTTTTAATCTTTCAAAAAAAATTTTTTTTTAACTTTAACGAAATATAAATTTGTATGTGCGATTGGGAGCGTATGTTTTACCTTCAGCGTCTATTAATCCCATTTTCAACAAATTATTTAATCGTTTTACAATAGTTCCGATTGATTTATTGGTATAATTAGCTAATTCTGAACGGCTGGCAGGACCGCGATTTATCATATATGTAAGTAGAATTTGCTCCAGATTATCTAGGTTATCCCAAATATCTAAACCGATATTTGCTATACTGTGTAATTTTTGACGCATATGGCGCATTACGATATTGTTTTTTAGTACAATCAAGAGAGATTGTTCTGTTTCTTTTTATAAAGACTCATCAAGGAAAAAATTTTTCATGTCATTATAAATTCTATTAACACCTTCATTGAGTTCTCTACCCCACCCAAATTCTGTCAAAACTCTGGATATGCGCGGATTGCGAGAATAGCGTGTTTCTTTAATATTTTCGAGAGTAACTATGTTTGGAAGTTTTCCTGGACTTTCTATTACCAAACGGTCATCATACATACTAACTTTTATAAAACTTCCGCTCATAGCATATTCTCTATGAGTAACAGCATTGACAATTCCTTCTTGCCAAGCAAATTCAGGATATTCCGGTACAATTTGAAATTGACCACTTTTGACATTAAGCATAGTAAATTCTCTAAGTTGAGTTTTAATAAATTCTCTGGTTTTATCAATGATACGAAGTAAAGGAGTTTCTATACTGGTGTCACGGATAATATTGATATTTGTTCCTACTCCGGCAAAAGTACCGTCATATCTTAAAAAACGAATACGACAATTAGGATAAAATTGTGGGATATTCTTAGCAAATAAAAGTACTGCTGCATGCGTTAGACGTTCCATACCGTTTATGTTTTTAATGAATCCTCTGACTTTAAGTATCTGCTCATTGGATAAATTTTCTGCGCCAATTCTAGCTTTGTATTCAGAAAGTAATTCTTTATCCAAGTCATCAATGGTGGCATCCCAATCAAGTTCATCTTCGTAATGACGTGTGATTTTTGCGTATTCGAGATTACGAAGGTCATCTCCACGCAACTCTTTAGTACGATCTCCGATTCTAAGAAAAGTACAGTCATTGGAAGTACGCACGATTTGGTCGATACTTTCTTGTATTTGGAATAAGAGTAATCTATCAGGTTGACCTGTTTCATTGACAATATTTAGAAATTCTTCTGTGTACATTGGCATTGGATGGCAAAAATCTTTAGGGACATTAACCAAAGAATTAATTTCTTCTTCTCCCGCGAAACTAATGCCTTCAACAGTGCCATTATCACTAATACCAATAACAAGCGTTCCTCCACCGGCATTAGCAAAAGCTGAAACATGCGTGGCTAAGTCGAGGGACGAATTTTGGCGGACTTTCTGTCAAAATATTTATTTTCAGGTTCATTTTTCATATATTCCAAAGTAAGTAACGAATTAATTGCAGATTGTGCGTGCATAAAAATCTTCCTTTATTTAATATCAAATCTACAAGATAATTCTACTTTGGCAAAAAATTCCCTTTAATCAAAAAAAAGTACATCAGCAAGACGTTTAGCTCCACTGAGGTACTTTTACTATTTATCAAAAAGCTTTTGAGTTCAGGACATTTTAATATAAAATTACTTAATGTCAAAAGCACTATAAACACTGGTAATCTATGAGAAAAATTAAACTTTCCCAACATTATAATACTCATTTATGCCACCAAAAGAATACTGATATAAGGAACGATATTATTGGAATGTGAGACCTTCTCGAAAAAACGAACAGAAAAAAGGAACGCATAAACAACTGAAGAAATTTTCTGCAACAGCATTGTCATAAAGTACTTACAGAATAAATCTAAATTGTTGTTGGAATTTTTATCAACAGGATTAAAGTGCAAAGAGAATCTGTACTTGCGCCAATTTTTAGCATTTATTTTTTGTCCGTCAAAACGAGAAAGGTCGCAGAGCGTCCAGCATACAAATATTTCAAACGAGCTGTAAAACCTCTCAAGGGCGAAAATGTGGCATCTTTTGAAAGACGCTATGAACATAGTGTCCCTAAAGATAAAAAGTAGCACGATAAAAATTTCTTATTACAAATTCGCGCCGAATTTTCTGATATTCAAAATAAAGTATTATCAAAGTACGGAAAAACTATTCGAGTAGATCATGGAACACTTGACGCGCAACAACAGGAGGCAACAAAAAATGGCGATTCTTTCCGTTCAAAATTAAATTTGAGAGTTCCGGAAGAATACGTAGGAATCCAAAAATCACATTCCAACATTTATTTGTCGTTGATTTAAAGAAAAACTGGGAAAAAAACTTTCAGCACCTTCATTCTTTTTTCCAAGAAGATATAAATCAAACCGCCCGTAAAGAATATGAAGTGCGGGAAATGGTAACGCAAGCGGAACTAGCCGCTCGTAGTTTTCCCTCAATTTTCACAGATGACGTAGCAAAACTGAATGACTTGAAACGAAAATTTACAACTACGCGGCAAAGTATAGAAAAGGCGCAAGCAGAATATCTTTCGCCCAGTGAGTTAAAAACTCTCCAATCATTCAAAGAATTTTTGCGGCAGATATATCATCTGGAAAACTTGCAGAAGGATCTAAAACGCCCGCCAGATTCTCAAGTCAAAAATCTTGAGGCGTACAATGAAATTACAGGCGCAATAATTCAAAAAATTGCAACAATCAGAAAAATTTTAAATCCTTTAGAAATTCAAAAAATAGAGGAAAAATTACAAAATCCTTGCACTTGCAAAAATATTGCACTTGTGGCACATCAGCATTTTCTTTCCAATCTTCAAATTTTGGAAGAAATGCAAAAGATCAGTGAAAATATTTTGAAGTATTACTACACTTTGGAAGAAGATACCAAGCCAATTCAAGTTACTTTTTCTCTCGACGACCTCAAGGATAATTTGCGCCAACAATACTAATCCTTGAAATCGCAACAAAAAATATTTGAAAACAGATTGGCGGAGTTGAGGCAGAAAGTAATAAAACCGAGTCGAGCTTTGCTTATCGCTAAAAATATTTTTTCAAGGGCAATCTTAAAAAGTTAAAAGCCGAAAAATTAAAATATGCAAAAGCAAGTAAAAAATTTACTTCGGATTTTAATTTCTACCAAGAACAAAAATTTAAATTCGATAACACAAACGGAGAAAGTTTAGCTGAAAAATTTCAACAGGCTTACTATCTAACGAAGACTAAAATTGAATTAGAACATCGGCGAGAAAAATTAAATACGTGGAAAACAAAATTGGAAGATGAATACAATCGCCTTGAAAATCTTTGCGCATTGGAGGACGCAAAACAAAAAAATAGCAATTACCGCTGTTTACATTCTGCGTAAAAATCTTCCACTCTCTCAAAACTTTGAAAAGAGAAACAGTAACTTGCAATCATTAAGTAAAATTTGACACTCATCAAAATTTGCCTTAATTTCCTTTCAAATTATTCGACAAAGAAAAATTATTGTTATCGAGTTATTGATTCGGCGAATTTGTCAAAGAAAATATTGAGAAACAAAAATTTGGCAGTTGCACTTATTGCAGACGCTTTATTTTAATTTTGCAAGCGGAAGTTCGACTAAAAAAAATTCGCCACTCGATAAACTTCATTGAACCTGCGGTTTGATTTTTGTAAGAAAATCTAACTTTTATTTGAATTGTATGCTCTTGAAAATTATCGTCTTTTGGATAATAATCATATTATGAATAATTTATTAATACTTCAAGTTATTGTTGAAAAGCCTACTTATCTTAAAGCGATGCAAGATTTTTGGGATACTGAAACGCAGATTGAATTTAAAAATTATATTAGAGTTAATTTTTTACTCGATGATATTATTCCAGATTACCGGCGGTCTTCGCAAAATTCGCTGGAAAAGTACGAACAAAAGTAAAAGAGGATGTGTACGAATAATCTACTATTTTTACGATGAGAACCACCCCATTTATCTTTTATTTGCCTATAGCAAAAAGTACAGGTTGATTTAACTGATCAAGAAAAAAAGATAATGTGAACGATTGTTCAACAACTTAAAAATTCTTTCCAAAAGGAGATTAACTAATGAAAAAAAATTCAATTCTCCCCTTTAGTTAATTGCATTATTCAAGGTCTTACAGGAACTATTGAAGATGCTAATAATGCAAACGTAGTCGGCATAAAAAAGGGTACTGTTTACAGGATTCAGCCTAAAAAATTTTGGGAACAACTCTATTCCGCTGGCAACTTTGCAAGGCTGGGAACAAGGTAAACGCAAAATTGATACCAGTACCTCCTCTTATTTAAGTACCATAATGAAATTCCCTAGTGAAGTTCAGCAAGCACTTTCTGAATAATTTTTCATATACTCATACAAATTCCCATTCACTTTGAAAATCCGAAGGCTTTACTGTGTGGTCTTGATAACGCAAACAGACAGATAAAACAAAACGCCCGTGATATTGTGGTAAAAATTTTAAATTTCTTCGGCGAGAAAGAATTAATCAAAGGTTATTCACTGGCTACAGGCAAAGCATGTAAAACTCACACTATTTATTTTGAATTTAAATTCCAAAAGATACATTCAGATTTATTTAATAACACTTAAAAATTAATAAAAAATATGAACTTAAACCTTCCGATAAAATTACCTAAAATTTTTCCTTGCACATTGTGTCAATTTTTCTGATATAATAAAAAAAATTGACTCTGTAACCAAAGAATATTTGAGTAAAAATTCGATTTTTGCCGACGCTTTTAATTTTTTTGTTTATGACGGCGAACAGATTATAAAAGCGGAAGAGTTGAAAGGATTGGACACGACTGAAATTATTTTGCCTTATGGAGAAATTAATATGTGCTCTGCCTTTTGAAAATTCAATGTGCGAAACTGAAAAAAGTCAGAAACCAATTACAAAATAAGTACCTGTTAACTGCCTTCTTTAGGTATTCTGGATACTTTTTTACCTAATGAAATAGAAAAGCCCTTTCTCGTTGAAATTTTCCGCCGTTTTGGCGATGTTTAAAGGATTGATAAATAGAATGGAAAAAATTTTTCAAAACATAAAAATTGAATCAATCGCAACCGCTTTGCCGAAAGAAATTCTTGAACTTAATTCTTTGAAAAATGTTTATGGCGAAAAAGTTGTTGAGAAAATTATAAAAAACACTGGAATAAATTCCGTGCACGTTTCGCCAAAAAATAAAACTTCTTCAGATTATTGCGTTGCCGCCGCCGAAAAACTTTTTGAAGAAAATAATTTTAACCCTAGTGAAATTGACGGAATAATTTTTGTGACAGAAACTCCGGATTATATTGTTCCGCATACTTCGGCAATTTTGCAGGAACGTTTGAAACTTCCCAATAAAATTATCACTTTCGATATAAATTACGGTTGCGCAGGTTATGTTTACGGAATTTTTCAAAGTTTTTTGTTGATTGCAACCGGCTATTGCAAAAAAATTTTGTTGTGCGTAGGCGATACTCCGGCTAAAGTTGTTAATGTTTGCGATAAATCTTTGAAAATGGTTTTGGGAGATGGAGGAAGTGCAACTTTAATAAAAAAATTTGATTCAGACGAAAAATTTGCATTTAATTTTTATGCTGAAGGCGATAAAAAAGATAAATTGATAATTCCGGCGGGTGGTTTCAGAATTCCGCGAGAAGACGGAGTAACAAATATTTTAAAATTTGATGAAAATGATAATGGTAGGACGCTTGAAAATGTTTTTATGGACGGAATAGGAATAATGAATTTTGTTTTTAGAAATGTTCGCCGGGTAATTTTAGAAACTTTGGAAATTTTAAATTTGCCGCTTGAATCAATAGATTTATTTGCATTACATCAAGCAAATTTTCTAATCGTCAATCACATTGCAAAAATTTTAAATGTGGACGAAAAAAAAGTCCCGTTTGGAGCAAGCAAAACGGGAAATACAACTTGTGTTTCAATTCCGCTTATGTTATCGGAAATTTTTTCGGGAATAAACCAAAATTTAAAAAAGGTTGTGATTTGCGGATTTGGAACGGGATTAACTTGCGCGGCGGGCATCGTGGATTTGAGCGAAACAAATATTTTAAAATCAATTCAAATTTAAAGATTTTTTTTATATTTCGATTACAGTTTGATTTAAACCCAAAATTCTGTTGTATTGGATATTTTTAGTCAGGGATTTCATAACTTTTATTCCGTCCATTAAAAAATTTTCGGAGTCATTCTGATTATATTCAACGGGATTAAAAATTTTTCCGTTATCCCTCAAAATAATTGTAGCATTTTGGTTTTCATTTATTTTAATTCTAACGTCTACATTTGCCGACTTTTTGCTGGAAATTTTGGCTATATTCAAAATTATTTCCTCAAGAGCAACGCCAACTTTCACGGCGGTTTTAGCCGAAATAAAGTTATTTTTTAGCACGTTAATTGACTCTTCCGAGATTTTAACGGCGTTTTCAAGATTTGCTGTAATTGAAACATCATATAAAATTTTGGGGTCTGCCTTGTCGATTAAAATATAATCTTCGCTTTTTATGATAAATTTGGTGTAAAAAAAGATCACAATGAAAGAAATTATTTCAGTCAAAATAAATGCAACCCAAACTCCGTTTATTCCCCAAATATTTGATAAAATCCAAGCAAGCGGTGGCGTAAAAATTCCTTCGCTTATAGAGAGAATTGCAGCGGCTGAACGTTGCTGAATTACTGTGTAATAATAAATTAAAATTCCTGAAAATGCTACGCCAAGTAAACTTATTGAAAAAATTCTTAAAGCGAGTGCGCCGCTTTCAAAATTGTTTACAGGCAAATTATAAATTTTTAATAATGTTTCAGGCGAAAATAATATAAATGCAACAACTATTCCAATAAAAAACAAAGTAAATTTTTGAACATTTTTCAACATTAAACGTGTACCGACGAAATCTTTTTCACCGTACAACATTCCTATAATTGGCAGTGAAGAATCTCCACAAGCTGCAACAAACATATTTGCAACCGACAGGCAAGTTACACAAATTGCATAGAAAATCATTGCAGAGGAGCCGCCGAGAGTGCCGACAATCTGATAAATTGCCCAAACTTTTACAGCCGCCAAAGCAATTACTATTGATGCAGGAGCACCGGTTTTAAAAATAGACATTGACTGAATAAAAAATTTTTTAAAGCCGTCATGAAAAACATTTACAAATTTAAGATTATGCATTTCCGCCGATTTATAGTAAAATGCCAGCATATAAATTGCGCTAAATATATCGCTGATAATAAGAGCATAAGCCGCGCCCCGTACTCCAAGATAAAAATAACCTACAAAAATTATTGTCAGTATAATGCTGATAATCTGCTGAAAAATAGCACTTTGTTTAATAATTTTTACAAGCCCTTCCGTACGAAGTACATATCTCCAAACGCTTATAACGATTATCAACGCCGTCCGAATTATAAAAACAGACAAATATTTTTGAATATCTTCATGCAACTCTTCAACTCTCGATAAAATCCCTGCAAGTTCGTTTTGAAACGGCAACAAAAGAAATAACATCAGCATCGCAAATATAATACTAAGTGTTAAGATCGTGCTAAAAATGTAATTTGCTTTTTCATTTTGCCGCGCTCCCAATGCAACTGCAACCATTCCAAATGAAGTTGCGATTAAATAAGAAATTGCTGTTGCCAACTGATTTAACGGCATACAAGCATAAATACTCGCCATTGCTTCGGGAGTGATTAAATTTCCGACTATTATGCCGCTCATTATATTTCCCAGATAAATCGTCGCTGTAGTGATCAGCGTGGGAAAAAATAAATCTCGAAATTTTTTATTTATAAGCGCGTCAGTTTTTTTGTAAATCAGTTCCATAATACAAATATTATTTATTCTTTCTATAGGGCTTAATTTTCCAATAATCTACAAAATTTTCACTGAAAAAATAACTCCCTGTCAGTTCGTTCTTGCGATTCTTAAGTTCCAAATACAAATTTTTATCTCGGAAGAAAAGCCACATTTGCGCGTCAAGATTATAAGCGCAGCCTTTGAAACCAAACTTTTTGAAAGTAATTGACATTGCTTTATTTGTCCACAAAGTACAGTGAACAGGAACCGGCAAAAGATAAAACCAATTTGGATCTTGCGGGACTTCTTCACAAATCAAAGTATGTAAAGCCATTGTGCCATTCGGTTTTATAAAGTCGATAACTTTTTCAACGTCTCCTTGATTTCCAAGTAAATGTTCAAATACTGAAGTTGAAACAAGAAAATCAAAACTTTGTGGCGTTGCCTCTTCTTTCGTCAAATAATTTTCGTCCAAAGGCTCCATATATTCATCAAATTTTTTCAACCAAACTTTTTTCAAGCGTTCGTTAATTTTATTGGCAAGTTTACCATCGCCCGCGCCAAAATCCATGGTGCGCCAATCGTCTTTAAAAATTCCGAGATTTACCAACTCAACAAACATATTTGTTTGAATTTCAAGACGTTCAAACCAAGAGGGATCTAAAATTTTATAGTCAATTACGCCGTCAAAAAGTGCTTTATGTGCATTATAACTAAATTTGCTCCATTCTTCGCGCGGCATTTCATAGAGAGTTTTTGAAACTACCAAGCCGCAATTTTCACAGCGCACATATTCAAAATTATCGAGCTTGCCAAGATACTCTGCAAAATTTTCTTTATCAGAAAGTTTCTTTTCAAAATATGGAGTCATTTCTTCACCACATACAAAACATTTCATCAAATTCACTCCAATAAAATTTCACGCTAATTTAAATTTCTCCCGTCGGTAAACAATGTAAATTTTTTAAATCAATTAAAGCAGATGCAATGGACATTCCAACGCCAAAACCACTTAGAATTGACAAAGAATTTTTGACTTTAATTTCGGAAAGTGTAACAGGAATTGATGCCGAACTTGTATTTCCAATTTTGCCGGATTTAAATGGCACTTTTTCAGCGGGAAAATTTAACATTGCGGCTACAGTGTTTAAAATTGTTTTGTTGGCTTGATGTAAAAAAAATTTGTCAATTTCAGAAATTTTTACGTCAGAAAAATTCAACAATTCCATTAAATTTTGCGGCACAAATTTTACCGAAAAATCCATAATTGCCACGCCGTCCATTGTTACAAAATTTTCTCTCACGTTGACGGAATTATTTTTTACAAGCAAAGAATTTCGGTACGCGCCTCTTTGCATTATTATCGCATCTGCCAATTCGCCAAAACTCTGCAAGTTGAAAAAAATTTTTTGCCCAAAACTTTTTGAAATTACAGCCGCCGCGCCCGCGTCGCCGAAAACCGAAAGACAAGATATATCATCAGAAAAAATATTACGTGTTGCAGTGTCTCCGCACAAAAGTAAAATTTTTCCGGGCAAATTCTGAATCAAAGACGCGGCAATATAAACGCCGTAAACAAATCCCGAACAGCCCAGCGAAATATCAAACGCCGCTATATCGCGCGGCAAATTTAACCGCGCTTGCAAAACGTGTGCTGTTGAAGGCAAAAAATAATCTGAAGTTTGGCTGACAAAAATTATTGCGCTAATTTCTTCGCGTTTAATTTCAGTTTCATTAAAAATTTTTTCAGCTGCCGCCGCGCAAAAATCAGAAGTGCAAACGCCTTTTTCAGCGATACTGAAACTTTCAAATCCTGTAACTTTTTTTAACCTTGAAATATTTTTTTCGGTTGCAAGATTTTTTAACCTGTCTTCAATGGTAATGCGATTTTTTGATACAATCGCGCTTAGCATTTCTAATTGAGCATTTTCAATTTTAAGCAACATTATTTTTCACCGATAATTTCATACAGGTCTTTAACGGTTTTTGCGCTTTTAATCTGATTCGGTAAAATTTTTGAATTTGGGACTTTTGTACTGCAAAATGAAAAAAAAGAAATCATACTGACTGAATCCCATTCCGGTATATCGTCCAACAATGTTTCAAGAGTTAATTTGTCTTCAGTCTCCATTATTTCGGCAAGATTTTCTAAAAATTCTTCAACTTCCATAATTTTTTTCCTCCTTAAAATTCCATTGCCGGATTTCCAAAAACTTTTGCGCCAGCTTTAACTTTTCTTAATACAACACTGCCCGCACCGACGGCGGCACCGTCGCCAATTTTGGATTTCGGAATAATTGTAACGCCGCTACTTATAAAAACTTCTTCGCCAATTTTAACTCCGCCGCCAATTTCAACGTGAGACATTATTGAGGTATACTTTCCAACTTTGGTATCGTGTCCAATAAAAGTAACGTTATTTATAATCGAAAAATCTCCAATTTCAACTTCGGGTCCAATTCCGTTATTCAAGCCGATAATTACGCCTTGCCCAACTTTTGCAGTTGGAAAAATCGTTGTACTTGGACTGATAATGTTGATAAATTTTGCGCCGCGCCGGAGTATTTTTTCAGTCAGTCTTTTGCGAATTTGCGGCGAACCGATCGCACAAGTAAAAACGTCATTATCTTCAATTTCGTAATTATCCACGTTGCCAAGCACAGGGATATTTTCGGGAAGTTTTTTATATTCTTCGTCAGAAAGTTTAATATCGCCGTCCAAGAAACCTTTAATTTGCCATTCCGAATTATATTCATTCGTCAGTTGGGAATGATAGTAAACTTCACGCGCAAAACCACCTGCGCCGATTATAACAAGTTGTTTCAAAAAATCACCTCAGTAAATTCACTTTTTCCACAATTTTATTCAAAGTATCCCATTTTTTTTCGTCAAAATCTTCGTCGGGAATTGTTATTTGAAATGTATCCTCAACTTCAAAAAGCAATTTTGTAAAATCCAAAGAATCTATGCCTTGTTCAAGAATTTTTTTATCGGGGTCGAATTTATCAAAATCAACTTCTGAATCCAACTTTGCATTTTTCGCAATTTGAATTATATCATCTAAAGTTATTTCAGTCATAATTTTTTTCCTTTCAAATTCTTTTTAATATTGTTGTTGCCGTCGATAATCCTGCTCCAAATCCGCTGATTAAAATTTTTGAAAAATTATCTTCG
>FLNY01004252.1_pt1 | contig 65629 bp, 42 predicted proteins | sample 1140381 | NCBI WGS metagenome assembly FLNY01 (sample SAMEA3878172, study PRJEB12797) | bioreactor metagenome | biome: Moose rumen | place: Sweden | collected 2011-10
TTTTTTCTTGCATGATAACGAAAAAAGTCGTATCTTTGCAGCAGAATTTACAGGAGGACGATTTTGAGGCAGATGTCTTGCCATTCGCAGTAGGTCCGAGGTAAATTCTAAGGCTCTTTGAAGTAACTTCTCAGTCAATTCTCAGTAACAGATCACTACTGTCCCGTTAAAGTGGACTAATCGTTCTTTGAAATCGCTGAAATAAAGTCTTTTACGAGCGGTTTTGAATGCGCGACGATTTGAATTTGTAATTTTGCAGCCAATCAAATTGACTGTAAGATGAACAAGGACAAATATGTATTCGCTCAACTGATAGAGTTTCTGAACAATGACAAGTTCCGCCACCTTGTTGACAAGTATGACGGTAACCGTTATGTTAAGCATCTCACCTGTTGGAATCAACTTCTTGCTTTGATGTTCGGACAACTCTGTAACCGCGAGAGCCTGCGAGACGTGATAGTGGCTCTTGAAGCCCATAGGTCTAAATGCTTCCACCTCGGTTTAGGGCGAAAGCCCATCGCCAAGACGACCCTTGCTACTGCCAATCAAAACCGTGACTATCGCATCTTTGAGGAGTTTGCCTTCTACATGATGACGCAAGCCAGGGAGAAGCGGGCAACGGACATATTCAAGCTCGGAGGCAAGGTATATGCATTCGACTCTACGACGATACCGCTCTGTCTGTCGGTGTTCTGGTGGGCGAAGTTCCGCAAGAAGAAAGGCGGTGTCAAGGCTCACGTCCTCTATGACTTGGAGGCACAAGTGCCTGCCTTCTACCACATCACTACAGCCTCCGTCAATGATTCCAAGGCTATGCAGGAAATTCCCTATGAGACAGATGCTTACTATATATTTGACCGAGGATATAACAACTTCAAGGAGCTTTACCGCATACTGCGGATGGAGTCCTTCTTTGTTGTCAGAGCCAAGTCTAATTTACAGTACAAGTGTGTCAGGTGGAAGCGTCGTTTGCCAAAGAACATTCTCACAGATGCAGAGATTGAACTGACGGTCTATAAGAGTCGCAAAGACTATCCTGAGAACCTGCGTCTCGTCAGATACTATGACGAAGAGCAAGGACGTGAGTTCATGTTCCTGACCAATGCGATGGACTTGACGGCCCAACAGATAGCCGACCTCTACAAGAACCGATGGCAGATAGAGCTGTTCTTCAAGTGGCTCAAGCAACACCTCAAGATCAAGAAGTTTTGGGGCACTACTGAGAACGCTGTCAGAATACAGATCAGCGCAGCCATTACGGCTTACTGTCTCGTGGCGATTGTCCAACATGACATGCAGTTGAAGCGCTCGACTTATGAGGTCTTGCAAATCCTCAGCATGTCACTCACGGACAAGACTCCGCTCAGAGAACTGTTCGATAAGACTTATTCCAATGATGTCAAAGAGCAATCTGGTCCCCTTATTCCGGGGTTGTTTGATTAATATTTAACACGTCCCAATTTTAACGGGACACTAATGAGATGTAGAAGATAATGATAATGATGACAATGATACGTCACAACAACAGTCAAACAAAACAATTAAAGGGACTGGCAGTGGATTTATGGTGTCTGGGAATGTTATTGCAACAAACTTCCATGTAGTAGATGGTGCAAGTAAAATAACTATAACGCTCACTTCTGAAGGAATACCCGAAGAATATAATGCTCGCGTTTTGTCCGTAGATAAAACAAATGACCTTGCATTGATTACAATCAAGGATGAAAAGTTCAAACCTTTAAAACCTGCACCATACAGGATTGCTACAAGTACATCCGATGTAGGTACTTCAGTTTTTACAATGGGCTATCCCATAACCAATCTTTTAGGAGAAGAGATGAAAATAACTGATGGACTCATAAGTTCCAAAACAGGCTTCAAAGGCAGTGCTACAGAATATCAAATATCAGCTCCAATACAACCAGGCAATAGTGGTGGAGCGCTATTTGATAAAAAAGGTAATCTTGTGGGTATTACTAATGCAGGGCTAAGAGACAACGATATTGAAAATGTCAATTATGCTATTAAAACTAATTACTTGCTTAATTTAATTGACTCGGCCCCCATAGACATCGAACTTCCTAAAGGCGAGGATTTGTCAAATAAATCACTGCCGGAACTTATCAAAGCATATAAGCCTTATGTCGTAATCATAAAAGTATATAAATAAGAAATCCTTCCAAAGAAATTCACGTCAGAAGACTGTATTATGAAAAATCTTTCGTACCTTTGCAACCAGTAAACAAATGGGCATAAAAAAACCCGGATTCATCACCAGCACCTAAATGTCTGGGAGAGGAACTACCGGGACTGCGCTGCAAAGATACAAAGATTTATGCAACTGACCAAACAATTTCTTGAAAAAGTTTTCTCCACGAAGCGGATGGAGCGATATTTTGCGCTATACCCTGGCAACGAGGCAAAGGCAATACGCCATTATGAGTGCAACCTGATGCTGGCGGAGTCGCTATACGTGAGCCTGTCGGTGCTAGAAGTGACATTGCGCAATGCGCTGTGCCGCGAACTGGAAACGCTGACAGGACGCGAGGACTGGTACGCCATCTTCCCGACAACACCTGGGCTACGTAGTCTTAACCACTACATCACAGAGGCAGGGCAACACATCACGGCACGGCATGAACAAATTACGCCGTCGAAAATCGTGGCTGAACTGACGCTCGGCTTCTGGGTATCGCTGCTGAACACAGAATATGAACGGACATTATGGCAGGCCCTACGACGGGCTTTCCCCTATATGCCCCGACATGAACGACAGCGCAGGAATGTGTCGGCACCGCTCAATACGTTCCGCCGTTTCCGCAACCGTATCTTCCACAACGAGTCAATCTGCTGGAAGCTGGCAAGGGTTGAAGATATACATGCCGAGATGCTGAAAGTGATTGGCTGGATGAACCGCGACCTGCCCGAATGGGTGGAGGCTCAAGAGCGATTTGAGGCTGTGTGCGCAGAAATTCGCAGACGGATGGAGTGGGAGTAAAGATAAATTCAACTCTCGCTACCAGCGTAAGCATTCACATTATCTATTCTTCTATATTTAGGGAACATTATGAAATAGCGAAAGCTCATTCATTGCCAATACCTCTTTGTCCCCATGTAATTTCTCGTGGTACAATGAACGTACGTTCTGAAAATAAACGTAAGTTCGGCGAGCATTTGAACCATTTATTCTTTCTTTTGGCAAAAACTTTATAAGAAAACATTTGCTATTGAGAAAAAATCCGTAACTTTGTCTTTTGGTACGTCTTTACAGGACTTATCCAAACGACTAAAATAATAAACGTAGATAAAGAAAATGCAAAGCGAATGGTTTGAATGCAAGGTCCGTTACGACAAGACCTTGGAAAGCGGTCTCATCAAGAAGACCACTGAGACATATCTGGTTGATGCCCTTAGTTTCACTGAGGCTGAGAAGCGTTTCATCGAGGAGATAACACCTTTCATGTCGGGCGAGTTCATCGTGACGGACATCAAGCGGGCACGCCTCTCCGACCTCTTCGACAGCGACGACCTGAACGACGGCCACTGGTACAAGGCACGCATCGCCTACATCTCGCTCGACGAGAAGACCGGCGTCGAGAAGCGCACCACGCAGACGGCACTTGTTCAGGCAAACGACTTCCATCGCGCCCTTGCCCGTCTTGACGAGGGCATGAAGGGGACGCTGGGCGAGTGGGTCATCGTCTCCATCACGGAAACTGCCATCATTGACGTCTTTAAGTTCAAAAGCCTCACCACAGCCCTCTCCGATGGAGAGGGAGAAAAAGAAAAAGGGAATGGTAAGGGAAAGGATAAATAGCATCAAGCAGACATTGCACGAAGGTGTCCGCCTCGTTGCCGTCAGCAAGTATCATCCTGCCTCTATGATACAAGAAGCCTACGACGGCGGCCAGCGCATCTTCGGCGAGAGCCATGTGCAGGAACTTGTCGGGAAGTACGAGGCATTGCCTAAAGATATTGAATGGCACTTCATAGGACATTTACAGACGAATAAGGTCAAGTACATAGCGCCATTTGTGAGCCTCATCCATGCCGTCGATAGCGACCACCTGTTGAAGGAAATCGACAAGCAGGCAAAACGATGCGGACGCGTAATACCTGTACTCATGCAAGTGCACATAGCCAGGGAGGAGACCAAGTTCGGCTTCCTGCCCGACGAACTGCTCTCGTTCATGCAGAGCGGCACATGGCGCGGGTACGAGAACGTCAGCATTGAGGGCCTCATGTGCATGGCAACGAATACCGACGACGAAGCACAGATAGCCAGCGAATTCGAACAAGCCAAGCAATTGTTTGAAATGGTAAATGGTAAATGGCTAAATGGTAAATGGAAGACTCGTTCCTGGGGTATGTCGGACGACTACCCCATCGCCATCCGCCACGGCTCCAACATGGTCCGAATTGGCAGCCTTATCTTCGGAGAAAGAGTCTGACTCTATCAAGCAAGCCCGCAAATCTATGCATGCATGGGTATAGCAGAAGTTCCTGTATGGAATTCCCTTGATAATTGTGGTTCAGATAGCCTTGATGATATGGTTGACCAACAAATCATGAGAAAAAAGGTTCTGATTTCAGTGATAGGCATTATTGTCCTGATACCGATAGGACTTTGCTCGAGATATGTCAGCTGCTTGCCGAGCGAGAGCGGCGATGCGCTTTGGGCTATGGCGGTGTTTTGCTTCTGGCGTATCTTTTTGGTCAAGAGCAGCTTGCGAACAGTAGCACTTGTCAGCTTGACACATGCTTTCCTAGTTGAGTTCTCACAACTGGTTCGTTGGCCATGGCTTGTGTCATTTCGGAACACATTCGTCGGGCACATGATGTTTGGACAGGGTTTTCTTTGGACGGACCTCGTTGCCTATGTGATAGGAATCGCCATCATTTATGAGGTCTTTAAATGTTTAAGAGTTTAAATGTTTAAGGATTATGGCATAAACAAGATTTGAGCAGTCGGAAGAAGTCCAGCGAAAGGAACTAATCAGGAAGATAGAAGCTTCCGTAAAGAGCATGTCTATAAGGGAATTGGAAGCTTTATATTATTATGCCCTATAGAGGGTGTTGTTCACTCCCCTATAGGGCATTTGCAAAGGCATTATAGTTCTTTGGCCAAAGTATTAGTATTCTTCGGACAAAGTATTAGTATTCTTTGGCCAAAGTATTAGCATTCTTCTGCCAAGGTATATTGCTAAGCTTTGCAGAGAGCTTGTGTGTCGAGGGCTATCATGAGTTCCTCGTCGGTGGGGATGCAGCATACGATGACTTTGCTGTCGTCGGCCGAGAGGATGGCTTCCGTGGCTCGGCAGCTGCGGTTCTTTGTCTGATCCATCTTAACGCCCATGTACTCGAGGCCCGTCGTTGCTCCTTCGCGCACTTCCCACTGGTTCTCGCCGGCGCCACCGGTGAAGAGGATGATGTCCACGCCACCCATTGCGGCTGCGTAGGCTCCGATGTACTTCTTGATGCGATAGGTGTACATCTCCTTCGCCAGACGAGCTTTGTCGTTGCCTGCCGCAATGCCTGCCAGGATGTCGCGGAAGTCGCTGCTCAACTCGCTCACGCCTGCCAGGCCTGACTTCTTGTTCAGCAGGTCGGAGATGCCCTTCGTGTCGAGGTTGAACTTGTTCATCAGGAATATAACAGCTCCGGCATCAATGTTGCCTGAGCGTGTGCCCATGATAAGACCTTCGAGCGGCGTGAGTCCCATAGAGGTATCAACGCATTTCCCATACTTGACGGCTGCCACTGAAGCACCGTTCCCGATGTGGCAAGTGATAATTCTTTTCTCTTCGGGCTTGCAGCCAAGGAACTCGCAGACGCGCTGGCTGACGTAGCGGTGACTGGTTCCGTGGAAGCCGTAACGACGCACGCCATACTCCTTGTATAGCTTGTAGGGAAGTGCATACATATAGGCGTAGTCAGGCATCGTCTGATGGAAAGCGGTGTCGAACACGCCCACCTGCGGAATGTCGGGCAGCAAGGCTTTGACGGCATTCACGCCCTTGATGTTGGCAGGATTGTGGAGGGGAGCCAAGTCGTTGCACTCGGCGAAAGCCTCCATCACCTCAGGCGTGAGGCGAACCGACTTGTTGAACTTCTCGCCGCCATGCACCATGCGATGGCCTACGGCATCAAGCTCCTCAAGGCTCTTCAGGACGGCATACTCGCCGCTGGTCAGCACCTCGAAGATGAACTGCACGCCCTCGGTGTGTTCCTTGATGGGGCGTTCCATCTTGTGCTTCTCGCCATTCAGCTTTACGGTGATAAACGAATCGGGCAGACCTATCTTCTCAATGCCGCCACTGGTGATGACGGAATGGTCGTCCATGTTGTAGAGTGCATATTTTATTGAACTGCTGCCACAGTTGAGTACAAGTATCTTCATAATTTACTATTTACTATTTACCATTTACCATTTGTTTCCCCTCTCCCACGGGAGAGGGGCTAGGGGTGAGGCTCTTTTTACTTTGCATCCATGGCTTGGCAAGCTGTGATGGCTATCATCTTGTAGATGTCGTCCACGGAGCAGCCGCGGCTGAGGTCGTTGACGGGGCGGGCGATGCCTTGCAGGATGGGGCCGATGGCTTCGGCTCCGGCAAGGCGCTGGACGAGCTTGTAGCCGATGTTGCCAACTTCGAGGCAGGGCACGACGAGCACGTTGGCTTTGCCTGCGATGTGGCTGCCTGGGGCTTTCTTCATGCCAACGCTTGGCACGAGGGCTGCATCGGCCTGCAGTTCGCCGTCTATGAGCAGAGTGGGTTCCTTCTCTTGGGCAATCTTCGTGGCTTCCACAACCTTGTCCACCACTTCGTGACTTGCGCTTCCCTTTGTGCTGAAGCTGAGCATAGCGACGCGCGGTTCCTTGAAGCCTGCCACGCTGCGTGCTGTCTGAGCCGTGCAGATGGCTATCTGGGCAAGTTGGTTGGCGTCGGGCATCGGGGTGACTGCCACGTCGCCCATGACGAGGACGCCGTCTTCGCCATACTCCTTGGCAGGCGTTATCATCAGCATGGCACCGCTGACGCAGCTGACGCCGGGGGCGCACTTGATGATTTGCAGGGCAGGACGAAGTGTGTCGCCTGTTGTGGAGAGTGCTCCCGAAATCTGTCCGTCGGCATCGCCGTTCTTGATGATGAGGCAGCCGTAGTAGAGAGGGTCCTTCACCTTCTCGCGAGCTTGCTCCTCGGTCATGCCTTTGTTCTTGCGAAGGTTGTAGAGAAGCTGCACATAGGTCTCTGTCTGCGGATGTGTCTCAGGGTCAATGATAGTTGCTTTGCCGATGTGTTTGAGGCCGAGTTTATCGGCAAGGGCAAAGATTTCCTTCTGTGAACCGATAAGGATAATATCGGCCAGGTCGTCTGCCAAAGCTTTGTCGGCAGCCATGATGGTTCGCTCCTCCAGGCTCTCGGGCAGCACGATGCGTTGCTTCTGAGACTTGGCTCGAGCGATGATTTGTTGCATTAATGACATAATACGATTTTCTATTTGACGATATACTATTTATGTACTTTTAACTATTTTGTAATTTATCTCCCCCTCCCTTAGGGAGGGATGGGGAGGGCCTTCAGAACTTTCCCTTCATGAGCAGCGTCTCAAGCTCTTCGGCAGAGAGATGCGAACGGAGCATGTCGGCATAGGCTGCGCTGATGTTGCCTGTCTCTTCGCTGACCACGATGGCAAGGGCATCGGTCTCTTTGCTGATGCCTTTGGCTGCACGATGGCGAAGGCCGAACTCCTTGGGGATGTCGAGGTCGTGGCTGATGGGCAGGATGCACGAGGCTGCTGCTATACGTCCCTTCACGACGATCATGGCTCCGTCGTGCAGGGGGCTGTTCTTGAAGAATATGTTCTCGATGAGCCGTTGTGTAATCTTGGCATCGACCTCCTCGCCCGTACGGATGAACTCGGTGAGGGGCAGGTCGTTCTGCAGGACGATGAGGGCACCCACGCGCTGCTTGCTCATGTTCATGCAAGCCATGACGATGGGGAAGATGGTCTCGCGCTCGTTGCGGAACTCACCTTGCTGCTTGTGCCTGTCGAGGCGGAAGAAGCGGAGGAAGCGATGAGCCTGCTGACGGGCACCAAGGTTGTAGAAGAAGCGGCGGATGTCTTCTTGGAAGAGGATGATGATAGCCAAAGCTCCGACGCTCACCAGTTGGTCGAGGATGCCTCCCAGAAGCTTCATCTCCAGTACCTTGCTGATGATAATCCAGCCACTGATGAAGAGCAGCACGCCATAGAAGATGTTCACCGAGCGCGACTGCTTCATCAGTTTGTAGCAATAGTAGAGTACCATGGCTACAAGGAAGATATCAATGAGGTCTTTGAAACTAATGTTAGGCACCGAGGTTATTTACTATTTAACGATTTACGATTTACTATTCAGCATGTTGCATATCTTTATGCACTCCCTGGCTTCCTTTACTTCGTGTACGCGAAGGATGTGAGCGCCTTTCTGCAGAGCAATGGTATTGAGGACGGAAGTGCCGTTCAGGGCTTCGTCGGGCGTCGTATTCAACAGACGGAATATCATGCTCTTGTGGCTGATGCCTATGAGCAAGGGCAACTCCAACTCGTGCAGGACCTCGAGGTTCCGCATGATGATGTAGTTCTGTTCGAGTGTCTTGCCAAAGCCGAAGCCCGGGTCGAGGATGACATCGCAGACACCCAGTTCATGGAGCGCCTCTACCCTACTGCCCAAGTCGCGCAGGAAGCGGGCCATGTAGGGCGCATCTTCCGCCTCGTCGAGGACGTTGTTATGCGTCAGGACGTACGGCACACCCAGTTCTGCCACTGTCCGGAACATCGTGTCGTCCATTTCGCCGCCACTGATGTCGTTCACTATCTGAACGCCAAACTCTTCGACTGCCATTCTTGCCACCGCTGCACGAAACGTATCAACGCTGAGGACAGCATCGGGAGCCTCCTCCCGGACGACGGCCAGTGCTTCCCTGAGGCGCCGCATCTCCTCCTGCTCATCGACGGGCACAGAGCCGGGACGGGTGGAGCAGGCACCAATGTCGAGTATGGCAGCACCCTCGTCGAGCATCTGCCTGGTGCGCAGACGAACGGCCTCGGCCTCTTCGTCGTGACGATAGAAGGAGTCGGGAGTGGCATTCAGGATGCCCATCACGACCGGTGTTTCCAGCGAGAGCAGGCTCCCGCCTACGTTGATGCTATAGGATGATGCTTCAGGCACAGATTTTCTTAAATTCCGCACAAAGATACGAAAAAAGTTGAAAGTTGAAAGTTGAAAGATGAAAAATGACGTACTCTTTGCGAATTTCCGCACGGAAAACTGCCGTTATGAGCATATCCGGAAAGCCACATGCTATACATTATATATAATATAATTAAGGTTTCGGGAATCATAGAGAGGAGTAAAATAGGTTTCTATGCGAAGATAAAGGGGCTTCTTCGCTTCGCTCAGGCGCAGGCGGAAGCCCCCTTGTCCGGCACTCAAAGTTGTCCGATTCGGCACCCCTTTTTGCCCGAAATCCTAAGTTGCTCTGGCAGAGATACTACGCCAAGGGGGTTGCACGTACGCGATGCTGCAATTGCAGCATCGCGTACGTGCAATTGCAGCATCGCGTATGTGCAAACAACCCAGCACGCCAGATTGGTAGGCGAGGCAGGTTGGACGGACTATTTCCACACTCCGAAATAGTCTTGCTTTCACTTATTTGCGGCCAAATCCACACTTTCTTCGGTTTGGATGCAAATGTTTCGAAAATTAAATGTAACTTTGTCATGATTTTAATCGTCAGTATATGAAGAATCGTATCATACTATGCTGTCTACTGATAACTCTTTCTTCAAGCGTCGGAGCACAGCTGAAGGTGGGCTCCCTGCGAGTTGAACATTGTGTCAATCCAAGCGTGGTCGATGTGCAGAGGCCTCGCCTTTCTTGGGTCAACGAGCCTAAGAATGAACGCATTAAAGGTCAACGACAGACGGCCTATCGCATCGTCGTTGCTTCCACGGAGGAACGTCTGCGTAGGGGCGACTACGACTTGTGGGACAGTGGACGCGTGCCATCCGACGTGAACGTGCTTGTTCCCTATGGAGGCAAAGAGTTGACCTCCCGTCAGGATTGCTACTGGAAGGTGCAGACGTGGGACGTCAAGGGGCGTCGCTCAAAGTGGAGTCCTGTGTCGCATTGGACGATGGGGCTCCTGAAGAACAGTGATTGGAAAGCCACCTGGATTACGGCCCGTCAGCCTGAGGGCGCTCCCATGTTCCGCAAGACATTCAACCTGAACCGTAAGGTAACGAGGGCTAAGGCCTTCGTGACGGCAGGAGGCTACTTCGAGCTCTATGTGAACGGCAAGAAAGCTCAAGGCGAGGACCTGCTGGTGCCCAACTTCACGAACTACACCACACGCGAGGGCTTGGACAAGGGAGGCATAGCCCTGGAGAACAGCTTCACGGCCTACCGCGTGCTCTACCTCTCGTACGACGTCACTCCCCTACTCCAGCAAGGCCGGAACGCGATGGGAGCAATGCTGGGCGACGGCTTCTATCGCAGCACAAGCTATCACGTCGGCTCCTTCGGAGAGCCATGCTTCCTGTGCCAGCTCGACGTGACCTACGACGACGGGACGACGGAAAGCATCTGCACCGACGAGACCTGGCTGACCCATCCGTCGCCCATCACGCTCACAGGCGTCTACGATGGCGAGGTCTATGACGCACGGCTCGAAGTGCCCCGATGGGCAGAGGCAGATGCAGACGAAAGTAGTTGGAAGCCAGCCGAGAAGGCAATCGCTCCCGTGGGACAGCTGACGGCTCACACTTCCCCCACCGACCGCATCACAGAGGTCTTGCAACCCGTCAGCTTCGAAAGGCAGGACAGCATCTACGTCATCACCTTCGAGAAAGAGATTGCCGGTTGGATTCGCCTCATGGACATCAAGGCCGAGAAGGGGCAGAAGGTGGAGGTGGAATACGTGTGCGAGTCGCCTCTCGGAAAGGAAGAATACATCTGCAAGGGCTCACAGGCAGGCGAGACCTACGCCCCACGCTTCACTTGGTACGTTTTCTCGCAGGTGAAAGTGCGCGGCCTCGACAATCTCACGGCAGGACAGGTGCAGGCAGAAGCCGTGAACACCGACGTGCCGCTTGCGTCCGAGTTCCGTTGCAGTCATCCCTTGCTGAACCGTATCAACGCCATCTGGCAGCGCTCGCAGCTCGACAACATGCACGGCTGCATAGCCAGCGACTGCCCTCATCGCGAACGCTTGCCCTATACGGGCGACGGACAGATTGCCTCCGCCATGGTGATGCTCAACTTCGATGCCGCTGCCTTCTATCAGAAGTGGCTGCGCGATATGCGTGACGCTCAGAACCCCACGAGCGGCTATGTCCCTAATGGTGCACCCTGGCAACCCACCTGTGGCGGCGGCGTGGCATGGGGAGCCGCCATGAACGTCATTCCCTGGGAGTATTACCTGCAGTATGGCGACGTCGAGCAGCTACGGCTCTGCTACCAACCTATGCGCGACCAACTGCGCCACATGCTCACATGGCTCACGCCCGAAGGGACGATGTTCCAGCAGAAACGCAACGAGGAAACAGGCGAGGTATGCTATTGGCTCAACCTGGGCGACTGGGTGCCGCCTTATGCCAACCCTTCCGACGAAATCGTCCACACCTTCTATCTCTGGCTTTGTGCCAAGAATACAGCCGATGCGGCGAAGGTTCTTGGCGACGAAGCGGGCAGACAAGAAAGCGAGGCCATCGCCCAGCGGACTTGGGAAGCCTTCCATCGGAAGTTCTACGACGAGCGGAATGCCACCTACGGCGACTTCGGTCCCAACATCCTGGCGCTCTACATGGGCGTGCCCGAAGAACGGAAAGAAGCCGTCATTAGGACACTCCGACACGAAATCATGGACGTCCATGGCGGTCACATCAACACAGGCTTCGTCACGACAAAGTTCTTCTTCGAGACGCTGACGGATTACGGCCTTCATGATGTCGCAACCTCTGCCATCCTTAAGACTGACTATCCCAGCTACGGCCACTGGATTGAGCAGGGTGCCACCGTCACATGGGAGCAATGGGATGGCAAGAACTCGCACAATCATCCGATGTTCGGAGGAGGCTTGACATGGCTGGCTCGCAGGCTGGCCGGCGTGAACGTCACGCCCGAAGGTGCTGGCTACAAGCATTTCATCGTCAAGCCAGTTCCGGCAGTTGGCGTCGATACAGTTTACTATTCGCTACAGACACCTCAGGGCCTTGTCTCGTCGCACGTCATCAGCCACGAAGGGCAGTTGCGTTCACTGGAAGTAAGAGTGCCCGTAGGCAGCACGGCAACCGTCTGTTTGCCGTCCCGAACCATCGAAGTTCAGCAAGGGAAGCATCAATTCTTCGAGGAACGTTTGGCAGATTCCGAATAAAAGCGTAACTTTGCTCACGCAAATATAATATAAGGTATGAATACAGAAGCATTATACGACATATACAAAGCGCATCCGCAGGTGACAACGGACAGTCGCAAGTGTCCCGAGGGGAGCATCTTCTTTGCCCTGAAGGGAGAGACATTCGACGGCAACAATTATGCCCTTTCTGCTCTCGGGAAAGGTTGTGCCTTCGCAGTTGTAGATAATCCTGAAGTAGCAAGCGGGGACGAACGCCTCATCCTTGTTCCAGATGTGCTGAAAGCCCTGCAGGAGCTGGCTGCCTATCATCGCAAGGCATGGGGCAGAACGGTCCTGCAAGTGACGGGAACAAACGGCAAGACGACCACGAAGGAACTCATCAGCGCAGTTCTCTCAGAGGGCAAGCACGTCCTTTACACCGAGGGCAACCTCAACAACCACATCGGCGTGCCCCTCACCCTGCTTCGCATTAAGCCTGAGCATGACGTGGCAGTCATCGAGACGGGTGCCAATCATCCTGGCGAGATAGCCGACCTCTGTCGTATCGTTCAGGCAGACTTTGGGTTAATAACAAACGTGGGTCGTGCCCATCTGGAAGGCTTTGGCAGTTTCGAGGGCGTGAAGCAGACGAAGGGCGAGCTCTACGACGACCTGCATCGGCGGGGCAAGAAGATATTCATCAATGCCTTCGACGACGAACTCCTCGAGATGGCTTTGCATCGTGGTTTTACGCTTCATAAAGACGCTCTGCCATACGTAGAGGGACGTGTGAGCAAGGTAGCGCCGTTTGTCGAGATGCAATGGCGTGCCGACGACAACCAGCCCTGGCATACAGTGCAGACAAACCTCATCGGGGCATACAACATTGCCAACTTGCGGGCAGCCGTCACCTTGGGACTTCATTTCGGCATCGCTCCCGAACAGATTGACCATGCCCTTGCTGCTTACAAACCCACCAACAGCCGCAGCGAATTGCGTCGGGTGGGAAGCAACATCCTTATCGTCGATGCCTACAATGCCAATCCCTCGAGCATGATGGCTGCCCTCACGAACTTCTCCTTCGTGGAGGAAAAGCATAAGATGGTCATTCTCGGAGACATGCGGGAACTTGGCGAAGAAAGCCTCGAAGAGCATCGTCGCATTGTGGAACGTCTTCAAGGCATGGACTTGGAGCGTGTCTGGCTCGTGGGCGAAGAGTTCGGCAAGGTGGCGGAGGGAGCCATGCGCGTCTTCAAGGATGTAGAAGAAGTGAAAGCTGCCTTGAAGCAGCAGCCGATGACGGACGCCACAATTCTCATCAAGGGCAGCAACGGTACAAAGCTCTGGCAGTTGCCCGACTTTATCTAATCTTCAGCGTTCGCTCCTCTGCATCGTAGCTGATGCCTTCAGCCTCAAGGAAACGACGGAGCGTGCCGTTTTCCGTAAGGAAGGATGGCGTGCCGGATGCGATTTGATTGTCTTGCACGACCCACAGCACATCGCTCAGCTGGATAGCCATCTCCACGTCGTGCGTGCTGAGGAAGATGGTTTTGTTCGTCTCATGGGCAAGTCGAAGCATCAGCCTCAGCGTGCTGACCTTGGCGTGGAAGTCGAGGAAGGCCGTCGGCTCGTCGAGCAGAATGACGGGCGTCTGCTGGGCAAGGGCCTTGGCGAGCAGTGCCTTCTGCCGCTCACCGTCGCTCAACGTGTCGATGGTTCGCTGTGCAAGATGGCTTATCCCCACCATTTCGATGGCTTCCGCGACGATGCTTCTGTCCTCCCTACTCAACGTACCGAAGAAGCCGGTATATGGCGAACGCCCCATCCCGACGAGGTCCACGACCTTCATATACGGCACTTCCACTCTTTCAGTCAGTACCACGGAGATGGATTTGCTGCGCTGGGAGAGGGAGAGAGACGTCAGGTCGCATCCATCGAGCAGCACCTCGCCGGAAAGAGGCGGCAGAAAACCAGAAAGGGTGCGCAGGATGGTGCTCTTGCCAACGCCGTTTGCGCCAAGCAGACAAACCATCTGCCCGGCGCTCAACGTTTGGTTAATGTCGGAGAGAACGGCTTTTTCGGATGCTTTAGCACCAAGGCGCGCTTTTGAAGCACGGAGCTTGCCGTAACCGACAGTGAGATGCTTGAGTTCTATCATTCCGTAGAGGGACAATACTTGTAGCCAAGCTTGCGATAGTTCTGCTTAAGGTTTTCGAGACGACCAAGGAACTGCTCATAGTTCTTTGCTTCCGGCTGAAGCCACTGCACTTCGCTCATGGCAGCCAGACGCGGAAGAAGCATGTATTCAACGTGGTCGGGGCTCAGCATATATTCCGTCCAGAGGTTGCACTGAACGCCCATGATGTACTTTGCTTCGTCTTTTGTAAGACCTTCAGGAACAGGTTCCATGCCATAGACCTTGCTTACGGGGACGTAGCCACCAATGCCCAGAGGCTGAGCATCGCGGTTCTTAAGCTGGTAGTAGTCGAAGTAGCAATGGGAGGTGGGCGTCATGACGACTTGATGATGCAGTTTGGCTGCTGCCGTTCCGCCTTCGTAGCCACGCCAGCTCATGACGGCTGCCTTGTCGCTCAGGCCTCCTTCGAGTGTTTCATCCCATCCAATTATCTGGCGACCGCGCTTCTGGAGGAAAGCCTCCATCTCCTTATTGATGTATGTTTGCAGTTGCGCCTCGTCCGTCAAGCCAAGTTCCTTCATCTTCGCCTGGCACTTCGGACAAGCCTTCCAGCGTGTGCGTGGACTTTCGTCGCCTCCGATGTGTATCAGCTCGGAGGGAAAGACGTCGCATAGCTCGCCATAGACGGTCTTGAGGAACTCCAAGGTCTTCGGATTGCCGGCACAGAGCACGTCGTCTGCCACGCCCCAGACGCCCCACACCTGGTAGGGACCTCCCGTGCAACCCATTTCGGGATAGACGCTAAGTGCTGCAATCATGTGGCCAGGCAGGTCAATTTCCGGGACGACGGTGATGTAGCGTTCGGCAGCGTACCTGACCACCTCGCGCATCTCCTCCTGCGTGTAATATCCCGTTTCGGGCGTATCGTCGTAAAGGGCGATGGCAGGGTCGTGAAGGCCCACGTTCTTGCCGATAATGGTATGCGGACGTACGCTCGCCTTTTCTGCCAGCTGGGGCAACGCTTTCACCTCGAAGCGCCAACCTTGGTCGTCGGTCAGGTGCCAGTGGAAGCGGTTCACTCCATGCAGGGAAAGGATGTCGATGAACTTCTTGATGAAGCTGACGGGGAAGAAGTGGCGGGCGCAGTCAAGCTCTGTGCCGCGATAGCCGAAGCGGGGCTCGGCACTGATGGTTGCAAAGGGCAGACGCACTTCGCCCTGTTCGTTCATGATGCTCTTGCGGAGGGTCTGGATGCCGTAGAAGACTCCGCTCTCGCTTGCACCCTGTATGGTGATGCCTTTCCCCGTGACGCTGATGGCATAGGCATCGGGATTGTCGCTCTTCATGCCGAGTGTCAGGCTGACGTCAGCGCCTTTCTTGTCGGCTGGCTTAGGTATGAGGCCAAGGAATTCGGCAGCAAACTCAGCATTGCGCTGCATCTTGGCATTGTCGGCGGGATAGGCGACAGTCATGCCCGCATCGAGGATAAAGTACTTGCCACTCCCGTCGATGTTGATTTGCTGAGGCAAGGGAATGACTTGATAGTTTACTTCGGCCGCTACGCTCAGGCTGAAGGCGGCAACGAGAAGGAGGGTTGAGAGGTGCTTCATAATTGCAGTATTTTAGTTTTTATTGCTTTTGAGGATGACGTGCAGGACGACGGGTGCTCCGATGAGGGGCGTAATGACGCTGATGGGGATGAGGCTGCCGTCGCGCGGAAGGGCACTCAGCAGGTTGCACATCAGGGCGAGGTTGGCTCCGATGAGCATTGTGGCGGGCATGAGGGTGCGGTGGTACGACGTTCCGAGGGCAAGGCGGGCCAGGTGCGGCACGGCGAGGCCGATGAACGATATGGGGCCGCAGAAGGCGGTGGTCGTTGCGGTGAGCAGACCAGTCACGAGCAAGAGCATTTGCCGGACGTGACCTATCTTGATGCCAAGGTTCTCGGCATAGCGGTCGCCAAGCAGCAGGGCGTCGAGAGGCTTGACGAGGAGCAACGCCAAAAGCAAGCCGACGATGGAGAGGGCGCAGAAGACGGGCAGACGCTCGATGCCGACGGACGAGAAGTTGCCCATGCCCCAGATGACGAAGCTGAAGACGCCCTGCTCCGTAGCTGAATAGTTGAGCAGTTGTATGATGCTGCCGGTGACGTAACTGATGATGACGCCGGTGATGAGGAGCATTACCTGGCTGCGCAAGAGCCTGCTGAGCACCATCAGCAAAGCCATGATGCCGAGAGCACCGGCCATTGCCGCTATGACGACAAGCAGATGGCCACTGACGGTGAGGCTGCCTATGGAAGCCGTTCCGCCAAGTAGCAAGAGCACAATGGCGACGCCGAGGTTGGCTCCGGAGTCAATGCCAAGGATGGACGGGCCTGCCAGCGGATTGCGGAATGCCGTCTGGAGAAGCAAGCCGCAGGTGCCGAGGGCAGTTCCAGTGAGCAGGGCCGTCAGCATCTGCGGCACCCTACCCTCCAGGATGATGATGCTCCAAGCCGGATGTCCTTCCACCTCGCCGCCGCAGAGTATCTGCCAGACGTCCCGCAGAGGGATGTCGAGCGAACCCCATAGCACGTTGGCCACAGAAAGCAGAGCCATGCTGAGGGCCAGGAGATAGAGCTTCGTCTTCATTCTTCCAAGAGCTTAAAATAGTTCCAACCTGACGTGATGCCCAGTTCGGGGTGCAGGATGCTGATGAGGTTCTCAAGGAGTCGCTCGGGATGGAAGGGTGTCTCCTCGTAGAGAAGCGTCTGCGAAGTGTCGCACCACCAGATGGGAGCCTTGATACTGGCCAGCAGCGGTGTGTCCGACACCATCTGCCGGCGGTCCAACCTGCCATGGTGCTTGATGAGCCAGATGTCTGCACCGATTCCTTTGTCCACGACTTTTTCTGTGCTGAGTGGAATACCGCCGTTCCCCTCGAGGCTGGCGAAGAGATAATCCGCTCCGGCATCCTCGTAGAGCTTTGTGGAGCTGCTTCCGGCACCTGGCAAGGTCCACTGTCCGCTCCAGGGCATCTCGGGCAAAAGGCGTGGCCTGGTCTTGGCATTCTTTGCCTGGGCAGCAAGCTCCTCGTAGCGTTGCTCTACGATGCTGAAGATGCTGTCGGCCTCCTCGCCCCGTCCGAAGAGCCGTCCGTAGAAGCGCATCCATTCGGCACGGCCCAGTGGCGTGTGCTCCATGTAGTCGGCACACCAGATGATGGGAATGCCGAGTCGCTCAATGCGTCCCAGCCCGCCGCTGTTCTCGAAGGGACTGGGCATCAAGGCGTCGGGGCTGAGGTCTACAAGCTTCTCCAGACTTGGCTGAATGCTGTTGCCCAGATTGCTGACGCGTCCCTCGGCCACAGCTTTCCTGAGCTCCGGCTGGTTGATGTACTCCAAGTCGCAGATGCCTCCGATTGCCTCGTCGGCTCCCAAGTCGTGTATCAGGGCGCAATGGACGCTTCCGAAGACGGCTGCATTGTGGAGGGGAACGGCAACAAGCATTTCGCCGGAACCGGAGCTCTGCGAAGAGGATTTTGTTTTCCCGCTTATTGCTTTTGACTTATCCACCAAGACATAACTTGCCAGCACGCCTGTCCCGTCCCAAGGGTTGAGGAGCGTCACTTCCGTTCGGTCCGGGAACTCCACGATAGTCAGGTTGCGGGCATGGCGGAGGAGCAATGTATCGCCCGTCTCGTCAGCCTGCTCGGTTCGACCGTTGCAGCTCGAAAGCAGCAGGAGAACCGGCAAAACAGTTAATATAATGTATCGCATATTTCTCATTTCGCTGCAAAGTTACGATTTTTCCGTCAAACTGCCAAACGGATAGGCTGAGGAATTGAATTTACAACACTGTTGAAATATAATTCCAACGTGTTGCAACAGGCAATTTGACGTGTTGCATTTGGCATTTCGACGTGTTGAATCTGGCTTCATGGCGAAATTATTTTGGCTTCATGGCGAGTCGGCTTCTTCTTTGTACAGTTCCCCTCGAAACGGCACTACTTTTTTCGATTTTTTGCAAATAAGCAAATTTTTCTGCCCCCTGGGGTTAAAAAAACGGGGGTCTTGATGTATATCTTAGTAGGGGGAAATAAAAGGGGGTAAGCCTAAAAGCATAAAGCCATGTGGAAGTAAAGCTTTAAAGCCACTTCTACTAAGCCTTATACAGAAAGCTTCTTCTACTTGGCAGATATACTCCAAAAGCCAAAGGGCGCAGGAGGATGCCTACTTGTCTTCGAAGTAGATGCGCTTCACGCGTGGCGCAATTCCCGTCATGATTTCGTAGGGAATGGTGCCGCAGCGCGAGGCAAGTTCCGAAGGCGTGAGTTCTTCGCCGAAGATGGTGGCAAGGTCGCCTTCCTGACAAGGAATGTCAGTGACGTCAATCATGCAGACATCCATACAGATATTCCCCACATAGTCGGCTCTCTGCCCATTAACGAGGCAATAGCCTTTCCTGTTACCAAGCAGCCTGTTCAGTCCGTCGGCATAGCCTATTGGCAGCGTGGCGATGCGGCTGTCGCGTTCGAGCACGGTTCTGCGGCTGTAGCCTACGCTCTCGCCAGCCTTGACGTCATGGATTTGCAGGATGGTGGTACGCAAGGTGCTGACCAGGTGGATGGTCTCGTTGTTGCGACTGTTGATGCCATAGAGCCCAAGACCGAGGCGCACCATATCGAGGTGCCGTCCCGGGAAACGCTCGATGCCGGCGCTGTTGCAGATGTGCCTCAGGATAGGATTGGGGAAAGCATCCTGAAGCTGCTTGGCTCCCTTTTGGAAGAGCTTCCACTGCATGTCGGAGAAGGCGTCGAAGTCCTCGGAGTCGCTGCCAACGAAGTGCGAGAAGACGCTTCGCGGGATGAGGGCCGTCTGCCGGCGGAGGCGGTCGATGAGGGCGGGCATGTCCGTCTCCGGATTAAAGCCAAGGCGATGCATCCCAGTGTCGAGCTTGATGTGGACAGGGAAGCCCAGGATGCCCTCGTGTTCAGCTGCCTTGATAAGCGCATCGAGTAGCCGGAAGCTATATATCTCGGGTTCGAGCTGATATTGGAACAATGTACTGAAGCTGCTCATCTCTGGGTTCATGATGATGATGCCGCCAGTGATGCCGTTTTCACGCAGTGTAACGCCTTCGTCGGCCACAGCCACGGCAAGATATTCCACGCCGTGGTCCTGCAATGTCTTAGCCACCTCGACAGCTCCAGCACCATATCCGTCGGCCTTCACCATGCAGACCATCTTCGTCTCGGGCTTCATGAAGGAGCGGTAATAGTTGAGATTCTTGATGATGGCACTGAGGTTGACCTCCAGTATCGTCTCGTGCACTTTCTTCTCCAGTCGGTCGGTGATGCGCTCGAAATGGAAACTGCGTGCGCCCTTGATGAGGATGAGCTGATGCTCAAGCGTCGTCAGAATCTCATCGCCAAGCAATGCGTCGGTGCTCGGGAAGAAGCGGCGGCTGAAAGGCAGGTGGGTGAAGCAGTCCATGTGTGCCGAAATGATGCCTCCGACTGCTATCAGATTGGTGATGCCCCGTTGTTCGAGCAGTCCGGCCAGTTGCGTATAGAGCGCATGCGGTTCCACGCCACTCTGCTGGATGTCGCTCAGGATGAGCGTACGCTGACGGCCTTCCTTCTCGGGACGCCGATTCATGAAGTCCAGGGCGATGTCGAGGCTGTTGAGGTCGCTGTTGTAGGAGTCGTTGATGAGTGTGCAGTCGTTTACTCCGTCCTTCACCTCCAGTCGCATGGCAACAGGCTCAAGGGCACGAAGTCTCTCCTCGGTGATGTCGTCGTCGAGACCCAGCTCCTTGCAGACGGCTCGGCAGAGAGCTTTATTGTCCTCGAAGGCATTTCCTGTGCTTGGGCACGGAATGAGTTTGCCCTTTAAGCCAGCCTGGATAATCTGCTTCTCTATGATAGCATCGTGTTTCGGATAGATGATGACCTTTGCATCCTTCATGAGCAACAGCTTCTCCTGACATTTCTCCTCCATCGACGAGAAATTCTCCTGGTGGGCACTGCCCAGGCAGGTGAATATGGCGATGGTGGGCTTGATGATGCGCTCCAGGGCTGCCATCTCGTTCCGCTCCGATATAGCAGCCTCGAAGATGCCCACCTCGCTCTTCTCCCAAAGCCCCCACACGGAGAGGGGAACACCTATCTGCGAATTGTAGCTGCGAGGGCTGCGGGTGACGGTGAAGTCGGGAGCAAGAAGCTGGTAGAGCCACTCCTTGACGAGCGTCTTGCCGTTGCTGCCCGTGATGCCTATGACGGGTATGTCGAAACGCGTCCTGTGATACGCGGCCAGCGCTTGCAGAGCCACAAGCGTATCCGGCACGAAAAGGAAGTCGGCATCGGGGAAAGCGCCTTCCACGGCTTCGCTCACGACGAAGGCGCGGACGCCTCGCTGATAGAGGTCGGCAATGTAGCGATGGCCGTTGCCACGATATGTCTTAATGGCAAAGAAGAGTGTTGATTCCGGATAGCAAAGGCTGCGGCTGTCCGTTAGCAGCCAGTCGACGTTGCGACCGCTGATTTCATTTGTCTTTGCTCCAATGACGGATGCTATTTCAAGTGTGTTGTACATTATATGTAAGGTTTCAGGGTTCAGGTTGTAAGATTTAGTTTCTTCCAGATATGCTCCACGGCAGCAGGAGCGGGGTGTATCATATCGTCGGCATAAAAGCTGTAGTCGCGCAGTTCATCGAGGAGAATCTCGTAGGCAGGGAAATAGGTTGCTCTCTCCGGGAAGCGTTTGCAGACCTCATCGACAGCAAGCAGCAACGCAGCCTTGGCAAGCTGGCTGCCATGCAACCCGTACTTCTTGTAGCGGTAGGGGCTGACGGTGAAGACGACCTGCAGCCTCGGGCACTCGGCCAAAAGCAGTTCCATCATGCCGGAAAGGATGTCTGTGCAGGCCTCAACGCTCAGCTTCACCTCCTCAAACTCGCGAGCCGGCACCTTATGGCAGTTCGCCACAATCATCCCGCTCGACTTCAACCGATAGCAGACGTTCGTGCCCAAGGTCAGGAACAGGAAGTCGGCCTCTCGCAAAGAGTTGCCCAGATGGCGGAAGGTCTTCCCTATCCTCTCGCGGAACCTCGCCTCGTCCGAATCGCTGAGCAACGTGTTTGCCCACCAGCTTCGCCACTTTCCGTCGAAGCAGAAGATGGAGGAGCCGAGCGCTCCGCCTTCGAGTGCCTGACGCACCTGGATGGCTATGCTTTCAGGATTGTAGGCAGCGCCCAAGGGATTGCAGACAGCACTCATCCCTTCGCTCAGGAACCGCTCACCCATGTACTGGGCAAAGCAGGAACCCAGCAGCACAAAGCGCTGGTCTTTTCGCATCGGATTGGACCATTTTGGCACTTCAACTACCGTGCGAGACACCTTTTCTTCTGCCTTCATTCTCTATTTAGCTTTTTTTGTTGCGCAAAATTACATAAAACTCCGCTAAAATGTTTACCTTTGCACACAAAAATAATTATAAAACGTGAAAAAAGAGCCTCAACAGCTACTTAAAGATATAAATTTCCCGTCAGACCTTAGGGCTTTACCCGTCGAGGCACTGCCTCAGGTATGTGATGAACTTCGACAGGAAATCATACGGGAAATGGCAAGCAACCCAGGCCACTTTGCCAGCAGTCTTGGCGTGGTGGAGTTGACGGTTGCCTTGCACTACGTCTTCAACACGCCTTTCGACCGCATCGTCTGGGACGTCGGACATCAGGCAGCAGGCCACAAGATACTGACCGGCCGCCGCGAGAAATTCCACACCTATCGCCACCTGGGCGGGCTGCGTCCCTTCCCCTCGCCAGAGGAAAGCGAATACGACACCTTTGCCTGCGGACACGCCTCCAACAGCATCTCCGCTGCCCTGGGAATGGCTGTGGCTGCACATCAGCAAGGTCAGGACGAACGGAAAGTGGTGGCAGTAATTGGCGACGGCAGCATGAGCGGCGGACTTGCATTCGAGGGACTGAACAATGCAAGCAGCACCCCGAACAATCTCCTCATCATACTCAACGACAACAACATGAGCATCGACCGCAGTGTTGGCGGCCTGAAGCACTACCTACACCAGTTGCATACGTCCAGCCTCTACAACTCCGTGCGTTTCCGACTCTCCAACGGACTCGTACGACTGGGTGTCTTGAGCGAGAAGAGACGTCAGAAGATACTGCGCTTCAACAATTCCGTGAAAGCGTTACTCGTCGGACAACAGAATATCTTCGAAGGCCTGAACATCCGTTACTTCGGCCCGGCAGACGGACACAACGTCGTCGAACTCGTCAACACCCTTCGACAGATTAAGGACATGAAGGGCCCGAAGCTCCTCCACCTTCATACCATCAAAGGCAAAGGCTTCAAAGCTGCCGAGAAGGACCCAACCGTCTTCCATGCTCCAGGCAAATACGACCCCGAGACAGGCGAACGCCTCAAAGACAACACCGAAGGCCTTCCACCAAGATACCAAGACGTCTTCGGCGAAACATTACTTGAACTTGCCCGACAGAACAAGAAGATTGTCGGCATCACGCCTGCAATGGCAACAGGTTGCAGTCTCACCATCATGATGAAGGAAATGCCTGAGCGGACTTTCGACGTCGGAATTGCCGAAGGCCACGCCGTCACCTTTGCCGGAGGACTGGCAAAAGAAGGCCTGACTCCCTTCTGCAACATCTACTCTTCGTTTTCCCAACGTGCCTTCGACAGCATCATTCACGATGTGGCTCTATGCAAACTTCCTGTCGTCTTCTGCTTCGACAGAGCAGGACTCGTGGGACAGGACGGAGCCACACATCACGGAGCATTTGACCTCGCTGCACTACGCCCCATCCCAAACCTGACTATAACTTCCCCCATGAACGAGCACGAACTGCGCAAGCTCATGTACACAGCACAGCTTCCCGGAAAAGGACCATTCGTCATTCGCTACCCAAGAGGACGCGGCATCTTGACCGATTGGCGCTGTCCCTTCGAGGAACTTCCCATAGGGAAAGGCCGAAAACTCTCGGAAGGGAAAGATGTGGCAGTATTGAGCCTTGGCCCTATCGGAAATGTTGTGGCAAAAGTCGTTCAGGAACTGCAAAAGGAAGGACATCACATCGCTCATTATGACATGCGATTCCTCAAGCCCATCGATGAAGGCATCCTACAGGAAGTGGGCACGACCTTCCGGCGCATCGTCACCGTGGAAGATGGCGCTGTCAAAGGCGGGCTGGGCTCTGCTGTCATTGAATATATGTCAGACCACAACCTGCATCCGCAGATTGTACGTCTCGGCCTACCCGACCATTTCGTTGAACACGGCACTCCAGAAGAGCTCTACCATCTGGTAGGGCTTGATGCTGAGGCCATAAAGAAAGCTATTATATGAAAATCGTCATAGCAGGAGCAGGAGCCGTTGGCTCGCATCTCGCGGCACTCCTTTCCAGAGAGGACCAGGACATCATACTCATTGACGAGAGTCCAGAGAAGACTGCTCGCCTTCTTAACTCCGGCGACCTCGACCTGATGACACTCAACGTCTCACCCACCTCCATCAGCGGACTTCGGGAAGGAGGCGTGCATCAGTGCGACCTCTTTATAGCCGTCACTCCGGAAGAGACACGAAACATTACCTGTTGCATGCTGGCTCACACCCTTGGCGCCCGCAAGACAATTGCACGGGTTGATACTGCCGAATACACAATGCCACAGTATCGCGACCTCTTCGGGCAGATGGGTGTTGACTCCATCATCTATCCGGAAGGACTTGCTGCAAGGGAAATCCTGGACGGCATCAAGCGTTCCTGGGTTCGCCAATACTGGGAAGTTGCAGGCGGCGCACTCGTAATGCTCGGCATCAAGCTTCGCGAGAAAGCCCGTATCACAGGCGTAGCCCTTCGTGACCTGTGCGACGCTCAGACACCTTACCGCATTGTAGCCATCAAACGAGGTGATGACACCATCATACCTACTGGTAACGACGAACTGAGAAACGGCGACATTGCCTACTTCATGACCACAAAACGACACATCGCATACATTCGCGAAATCGTTGGCAAAGAGGACTATGCCGACGTACGAAACGTTATGATAATGGGCGGCGGCCGAACCTCTGTCCATGTGGCTGAGGAGAAACCCGACTTCTACAACATCAAGATAATCGAGCAAAACGAAGAGCGTTGCCGTCGCCTCAATGAAATCCTTGAAGACAGCGACATCCGCATCATTCAAGGCGACGGACGCGACACAACGCTCCTTCTCGACGAAGGGCTTTCGGACATGCACGCATTCTGTGCCCTTACCCCTGAAACCGAAACAAACATCTTAGCATGTCTCGCAGCAAAGCGAATGGGAGTCCGCAAGACGGTTGCCCTCGTTGACAACATGGACTACATTTCAATGGCCGAGAAGCTTGATATAGGCACCATTATCAACAAGAAAATGATAGCAGCCGGTCGCATCTATCAGATGATGCTCGACACTGATGCCCACAACGTCAAGTGTCTAACCATCGCAAGCGCAGATGTTGCTGAAATAGTTGTCCAGGAAAGCAGTGTGGCTTGTGCCAAACCAGTCAGCGAACTGCGCCTGCCTTCAGGCGTTACGCTTGGCGGTTATGTTCGAGGCGAGAATCAAGGGGCTTTGATTTACGGTAATACGACTCTGCAACCTGGCGACCGTGTGGTTGTATTCTGTAAGAGTGGTCTCATAAAACAGATGGACCACTATTTCTCGAAGAAAAGCGGCGGACTGCATCTGTTCTGATATGGTTTCGATAGATAATCTAAGCGTAGAGTTCAGCGCAAAGCCGCTCTTCAATGACATCAGTTATGTCATCAACAAACACGACCGAATTGCTCTCGTAGGCAAGAATGGTGCCGGCAAAAGCACAATGCTCAAAATCATTGCAGGCATCCAGCAACCCACAAGCGGAACGGTAAGCAAGCCCAAAGACCTCACCATCGCCTACTTGCCGCAGGTAATGGTGCTCACCGACGAACGAACCGTCCGCGAGGAAGCAGAGCGCGCCTTCGAGCACATCACAGAGATGGAGCAAGAGCTCGAGCGCCTCAACAGTCAGCTGGCAGAACGTACTGATTACGAGAGCGAAGCATACATGGAGCTCGTGGAACGCTTCACGCATCTCAACGAGCACTTCCAGATGATGGGAGGCTTGAATTATCAGGCAGAATTGGAGCGTACGCTGCAAGGACTTGGCTTCAGGAGAGAAGACCTCGACCGCCCGACGAGCGAGTTCAGCGGAGGCTGGCGAATGCGCATCGAGCTGGCGAAGCTGCTGCTTCAGCATCCCGATGTACTCCTGCTTGATGAGCCCACGAACCATCTTGATATTGAGAGCATACAATGGCTCGAGAACTTCCTGCAGACAAGTGCGAATGCTGTCGTACTGGTCAGCCACGATCGCGCGTTTATTAATAATGTAACGAACCGCACCATTGAAATCAGTTGCGGCAAGATATACGACTACAAGGTGAAGTACGACGAGTACGTCACCCTTCATACCGAGCGGCGCGAGCAGCAACTGCGTGCCCTCGAGAATCAGCAGAAGGAGATTGCCGACGCCAAAGCCTTCATCGAACGCTTCCGATATCAGGCTACGAAAGCCATCCAGGTGCAGCAGAAGATAAGACAACTGGAGAAGATTGTGCCCATCGAAGTGGACGAAGTGGACAACAGCGCCTTGCATCTCAAGTTCACCTGCTCGATGCGTAGCGGCGACTTTCCCGTCATCTGCGACGAAGTGGGCAAGAGCTACGGCGAGCATTGTGTGTTCAGCGGTGTGAACCTCACCATCAGGCGAAGCGAGAAAGTGGCTTTCGTCGGACGAAACGGCGAGGGAAAGACAACGCTCGTGAAGTGCATTATGGGCGAAATACCCTTCGACGGCTCGCTCAAGGTGGGACACAACGTTCAGATTGGCTACTTTGCCCAGAACCAGGCACAACTGCTGGAAGGAGAGCTGACCGTCTTCGACACCATCGACCGCGTGGCAAAGGGCGACATACGCCTGAAGATTCGCGACATTCTCGGAGCTTTCATGTTCGGCGGAGAGGCAAGCGACAAGAAGGTGAAGTTCCTTTCTGGAGGCGAACGCACCCGTCTGGCAATGATAAAACTCCTGCTTGAACCCGTCAACTGCCTCATTCTCGACGAACCGACCAATCATCTCGATATGCGCTCGAAGGACGTGCTAAAGGCTGCCATCCGCGACTTCAACGGAACAGTCATCGTGGTGAGTCACGACCGTGAGTTCCTCGACGGACTTGTGACAAAAGTCTATGAGTTTGGCGGCGGGAAGGTTCGCGAGCACCTGGGCGGCATCTATGACTTCCTCAGAAGCAAGAACATTGAGAGCCTCAACCAGTTGAACACCACGCAGAAGGAGCTTCTCACCCCGAAAGCGCAAGGAGAAGGTGCAGCTTCCTATGCCGAGCAGAAGGCTTTGGCACGAGAACAGAAGCGCAAGGAGAAGGCTTTGCAAGAGGCCGAGGAGAAGGTGACGCAACTGGAAGCAGCTATCCGCATCCTCGAAGACCAAATGTCAACGCCGGAAGGCAGTCAGGACGTCTCGCTCTACGAGAAGCACGGCCGCCTAAAAGCTCAGCTAAAGCAAGCCGAAGAGGAATGGGAAGCGCTGATATAGCAACAAGAAAGTGACTCGTCATAACGAAATAACTTCATAACGATATAACGAAACAAAACGACAATGAAAAAGAATCATCTCTTGACAGCTTTTGCTTTTGCGGCAATGGCTGCGGCTTGCACTCCTGGTGGCAAGCAACTGGCATCCGGCATCGACCTTGCCAATCTCGACTCAACCTATCAGCCCGGCACGGACTTCTATATGTTCGCTACAGGCGGCTGGCAGAAGGCTCATCCGCTGACGGCCGAGTACAGTCGCTTCGGCTCTTTCGACCAGCTGGGCGAGGACAACAACGAGCGTCTGCGTTCGCTCATCGACAGCGTGGCGGCTCAGCAGAATGAGAAGGGAAGCATCGAGCAGAAGATTGCCAACCTCTACAACTCGGCAATGGACAGCGTGAACCTGAACGAACACTACTGGGGTGCTTTTGAGGAGTTCCTGCTCTGCGACGGCTACCAGAACACCCGCGAAATCACAACGAACTGGCTGAAGGAAGTTTGGCCGCGTATGCAGAGACAAGGTGTGCCTGGGCTGTTCGGTATGTATATCGGAGCAGATGAGAAAGACTCGAAGAACAACCTCGTCTCTATATTCCAAGGCGGACTCACGCTGGGACAGAAGGACTACTATGTGGACAACGACCCGAGGACGCTGGAGATTCGAAAAGCCTATCAGAAGTACATAACTGACCTTTGCCAGCATTCCGGTTTCAGCGAGAAGGATGCCAAACGGATTGCCGAAGATGTTCTCCGAATAGAGACCCGACTTGCAGTTGCAAGCAAGAGCCGAACAGAACTTCGCGACCCTGAAGCCAACTACAACAAAATCTCTTATGATGAGCTCCTGAAAGAGTTCCCCGGCATCGACTGGGATGCATACTTCGGCAACTTCGGAATGGAGGGCGTGAAGGAAGTCTGCCTCGGTCAGCCCGTTGCCATCCACGAAGTGGAGAAGGTGCTTGCAGAGGAAACGCCCGAGGCCTTGCAGAACATCTATCTATGGCACGCCATCGACATGGTTTCGTCTTATATTGACGACGAGAGCCGCGCCCTGAGCTTCGGCTTTTACGGCAAGGTGATGAGCGGCAAGCAGGAGGACCGTCCGCGCTGGAAGCGTGCCGTCGCTGCCGTTGAAGGCGGCCTTGGAGAGGCACTCGGTCAGCTCTATGTGGCCAAATACTTCCCGCCAGAAGCAAAGGCCCGCATGGAGAAACTCATCAAGAATCTGCAGGTTGCTCTTGGAGAGCGTATCGACGTGCAGGAATGGATGAGCGACGAGACGAAGAAGGTGGCTCGCGAGAAGCTTGATGCCTTCTATGTGAAGGTCGGTTATCCCGACAAATGGAAGGACTACAGCGACCTGGAGATAGGCGACAGCTACCTGCGCAACATGCTTGCCGTGGGCGAGTGGGAAATCAAGGACATGATTAAGACCAAGTTCAACAAGCCCGTCGACCGCGACGAATGGTACATGACTCCGCAGACCGTCAATGCCTACTACAACCCCACCACCAACGAAATCTGCTTCCCTGCCGGCATCCTGCAGCCGCCTTTCTTCGACATGCAGGCTGACGACGCCTTCAACTACGGAGCAATCGGCGTGGTCATCGGCCACGAGATGACGCACGGCTTCGACGACCAGGGCAGCAAGTACGACAAGACGGGCAACCTCGTGACATGGTGGAGCGAGGAGGACACGAAGCAGTTCGAGGAGCGCATCCAGGTGATGCGCGAGTTCCACGACAGCATCGAGGTGCTGCCCGGACTTCATGCCAACGGCTCTCTCACGCTCGGTGAGAATATGGCCGACCACGGCGGACTGATGGTGGCTTTCCAAGCCTTCAAGAATGCCACCGCTTCGGCTCCTTTGGAGGTGATTGACGGCTTCACGCCCGAGCAGCGCTTCTTCCTCGCCTACGCCAACGTGTGGGGGCAGAACATCCGCGACGAGGAGATTCAGAAACGCGTGAAGAGCGACCCTCACCAACTGGGTATGTGGCGCGTGAACGGTCAGATGCCGCACATCGATGCCTGGTACGAAGCCTTCGGCATCACGGAGAGCGACCCGATGTTCGTGCCGAAGGAGAAGCGCGTCACAATCTGGTAGCCTTCATTTTCAGTAAGTCAGATCTATTCTTTGGGATAGGGATGCGCCGCTGCGTGTCCCTATTTATATTATTGTGGTGAGTAAGCAAACATGGCGTGCTGCGTTGAGCAACTTGGCGTGCTGCGTTGAGCAACTTGGCGTGCTGCGTTGAGCAACTTGGCGTGCTGCGTTGGCCACCGCAGCGTGTCGTGTTTAACTTCTCAGCATGGTGTGTTTTCATTCACAATGCAAAGGTACGACATTCTTGTTGCGCTCTACGAATGTTTAAACGGCTTTTTTCAAACTTGTTCACAGTGTGTTTGCTACAGTGCTACAGTTGTTACTGTAGCAAAACTGATGAAAAATTCAAGGAAACCGCCCATTTCATCGATGTTTCACACCCAAGTCAAAAAATGTCTCAATGAAGCGTGGAACATTTTTTCTGTGCCTTTGTTTGGCAGTTTCGGAAAAAAGTCGTAAATTTGCACCCGCTTTTGAAGCCGTGTGATGGCGAATTAAGCACAGAAACTTAATTTATAGTAACACAAACACAAAAAAGAATGAAAAGTATTGACGTAAAAGGCACAGCCCGCACCGCTACTGGTAAGAAGGCTTGCCGCGACCTCCGCAAGGCAGGCGCAGTCCCCTGCAACCTCTATGGCGAAGCAAGAGAAAACGGCAAACCCGTTGCAATGAGCTTCACCGCTACTCAGGAAGAGCTCCGCAAGCTCGTCTATTCTCCCGACATCTACAGCGTGAACCTCAACATCGACGGTAAGGAGTGCAAGGCTATCATGAAGGAGCTCCAGTTCCACCCCGTGACAGACCGTCTGCTCCATGTTGACTTCTATGAAATCACCGAGAAGAAGCCCATCGTGATGGAAGTTCCCATCAAGCTGAATGGTCTGGCAGAAGGCGTCCGTGCCGGTGGTAAGCTCTCTGCAAGCGTCCGCAAGCTCAAGGTGCGTGCCCCCTACACAGCAATACCTGAGAAGCTCGACATTGACGTGACTGGCCTCGCTCTGGGCAAGACCATCAAGGTGGCCGATCTCAGCTTCGAGGGCCTTGAACTGGTGACAAGCCCCAGCGTCGTTGTATGCCAGGTTAAGATGACGAGAAGCGCAATGAGCGCAGCATCCAAGTCTGACGACAGCGGTGAAGCAGCAGCAGAATAAGCCTGAATGAAATACCTCATTGTAGGGTTGGGCAACATCGGCCCCGAGTACGATGGAACCCGCCACAATATCGGATTTAGAGTATTGGACGCCCTATCTAAGGCGTCCAATACTGCTTTTGAAGACCGTCGGTACGGCTTCGTAGCCCACATGCGAGTGAAGAACGCAGAGCTGGTGCTGCTCAAGCCGTCCACCTACATGAACCTCTCGGGCAATGCCGTCCGCTACTGGCTGCTGCAGGAAAAGATTCCCGTAGAGAACATGCTCGTTGTGGTGGACGACCTCAGCTTGCCACTCGGAACAATCCGCCTCAGGCAAAACGGAAGCGACGGAGGTCACAACGGCCTGAAACATATTGCCCAGACACTTGGCGGACAAGGCTACAACCGCCTCCGCTTCGGCATAGGCAACGACTTCCAGCAAGGCTATCAGGTGGATTTCGTGCTCAGCAAGTTCACGCCCGAAGAGGCGAAAATCGTGGACGAGAGGGCTCTCGTGGCTTGCGACGCCATCAAGGCATTCGCCCTGAGCGGCATGCAGTTCGCGATGTGCAACTTTAATAATAAATGAAGAACGAAGAGTGAAGAGTGAAGAATAAAAGTCACAACTTTTCAACTCGGCAATTATGAATTGTGAATTATGAATTATGAATTAACCGAACGTTTTCTGAAGTACGTTAGCTTCGACACGCAGAGCAGCGAGGAGAACGAGGCTCAATGCCCCAGCACAGACAAGCAGATGGTGCTGGCAAAGTACCTGCGCGACGAACTGAAGGCACTCGGCCTCACAGAAGTCGAGATGGACGAGCACGGCTACGTCTATGCCACTCTGCCTGCCAATACAGACAAGCAGGTGCCCACGGTTGGCTTTATCGCACATATGGACACAAGCCCCGACTGCAGCGGAAAGGACATCAAGCCGCGCATCATCGAGAACTACGACGGGCAGGACATCGTGCTCTGCAAGGAAGATAGCATCGTGACGACCGTCAGCCAGTTCCCTGAACTCAAGGAGCACATCGGCGAAGACCTCATCGTCACCGACGGTCACACACTTCTCGGAGCAGACGACAAAGCAGGCATCGCTGAGATAGTGACCGCAATGACCTATCTGATGGCGCATCCCGAAATCAAGCACGGCAAGATACGCGTCGCCTTCAATCCCGACGAGGAGATTGGCGCCGGAGCACACCTCTTCGACGTCGAGAAGTTCGGGTGTGAATGGGCCTACACGATGGACGGCAGCGAAGTGGGCGAACTGGAGTACGAGAACTTCAATGCCGCCAGCGCAAAGATACTCGTCAAGGGCTGCAACGTACATCCTGGTTATGCAAAAGGCAAGATGAAGAATGCCTGCATCATAGCTTCAGAGTTCCAAAGCTTACTGCCTGGGAATGAGCAACCTGAGACAACAGAAGGATACGAAGGTTTCTATCATCTCACAGGCATGAGCGGCACCGTAGAAGAGGCTCAGCTCTCCTATATCATTCGCGACCACAACACAGACATCTTCAAGCGTCGCAAGCAAGTCGTTCTCGACATTGCCGAGAAACTGAATGCAAAGTACGGAGAAGGGACAGTAAAGGCAGAAGTGAAGGACCAATATTATAATATGTTGAGCCAGTTGCAAGACAAACCTCAGGTGACAGATATCGCCAAGCGAGCCATCGAGGAGGCATGCGGCTTCTGCAACGTCGTTCCCATTCGTGGAGGTACAGACGGCGCTCAACTCAGCTTCAAAGGTCTCCCCTGCCCCAACATCTTCGCAGGCGGGCTGAACTTCCACGGCAGGCATGAGTTCGTGCCCATACAAAGCATGGAAAAAGCCATGACGACAGTCGTGAACATCTGCCGTCTGGTAGCAAATAATGAATAACGAGGCACGGATAGACAAATGGCTTTGGGCTGCACGCATCTTCAAGACGCGCACCATCGCTGCTGCCGCTTGCAAGAAAGGGCAAGTGAGCATGGGTGGCATGCAGCTCAAGGCAAGCCGAATGATAAAGGCCGGCGACGTGATAAGTGTTCGCAAACCGCCCATCACATACAGCTTCCGAGTGCTTCAGCCCATTGAGAGACGCGTCGGGGCAAAGCTTATTCCAGAGGTACTGGAGAACGTCACGACACCCGACCAGTACGAGCTCCTCGAGATGAGCAAGATAAGCGGCTTCGTGGGCAGAGCCAAAGGCACAGGTCGCCCGACGAAGAAAGACCGCCGCAGCCTGGAGGACTTTCAGAACGAGGTGCCCGAGTTCTTCGGCGACTTTGAGTTCGACCTGGAGGATGAAGGCTAGAACATCTAGTTAAACTAGTAAGACTAGTAAAACTAGTAAAAAACTATAAAGCATGATAGACCGCATAACCGTTGACAAGATATTGGATGCTGCAAACATCGTGGACGTGGTGTCCGATTTTGTGACCTTGAAGCGTGCTGGAGCCAACCTGAAGGGTCTCTGCCCCTTCCACGACGACCGCACGCCCTCGTTCATGGTGTCGCCTGCCCGCAACTATTGCAAGTGCTTTGCATGTGGCGAAGGCGGCAGTCCGGTGGGGTTCATCATGAAACACGAGCAGCTCTCCTACCCCGATGCACTTCGCTACTTGGCAAAGAAGTACGGCATCAAGATTGAAGAGAAAGAGTTGACGCAAGAGGAAATCCAATCGAGAGGCGACCGCGAAAGCATGTTCATCCTCAACGATTGGGCCAAGGAATGGTTCAGGAAGCAACTCTGGGACTCACCCGACGGCAGAGCAATCGGCCTGGCATACTTTCGTGGACGAGGCTTCAGGGATGATATCCTGGAGAAGTTCCAGGTAGGCTACTGCCCCAACAGCAAACAGCATTCCCTCTCCAAGGATGCCTTGAAGGAAGGTTATCAGGAGCGTTACCTGGTGAACAACCAGAACGAGATGGAGCCGAGGCTAAGCATCGGAACGGGCCTGAGCCTGAAGCGCGACAATGGTGAACTGCGCGACCGCTTCTTCGGACGCGTGATGTGGCCCATTTATACCGTCAGCGGAAAGGTGGCAGGCTTCGGGGGACGTGTGCTCGATGCAGCCACGAAGGGTGTTGCCATCAAATATCAGAACTCGCCCGAAAGCATCATCTACAGTAAGAGGAAAGAACTCTTTGGCCTTTACCAAGCGCGGCAGGCCATCCGCAAGGCAGACCTCTGCTATCTTGTGGAAGGATATACGGACGTCATGGCGATGCATCAGCAGGGAATAGAGAACGTCGTCTCGTCGTCGGGAACAGCCCTTACAGCCGAACAGATACATCTCATTCATCGGATAACTGACAATATCACAGTCATCTTCGACGGCGACGAAGCTGGCATCCATGCCAGCGAGCGAGGCATCGACATGCTGCTCTCGCAGGGCATGAACGTCAAACTGCTGCTTTTGCCTGATGGTGACGACCCAGACAGCTTCGCACGGAAGCACACTGCTACGGAATATCAGCAATACATGCAAGAAAATCAGGTGGACTTCATCACGTATAAAGCCACCCATTCCCTCGGGGCAAAGAGAGGCGAGCCCGATGCCGAGGAACGACTCGTCCACAATGTGGCGGAAAGTATTGCCGTCATCCCGGACGAGATAAAGCGCACTATCTACATCCGCCACGCAGCCAAGCAGTTGAACATGCCCGAAAGACTTATAGAAAGGGCTGTCAATGCGCAGAAATCCAATCGTCCTGCCTCAGGGGAAGAACACAAAGCACAAACCTCCAGTGCGCAAGTCCCGACTTCAGCTTCTAAAATTCCACCAAAAGATGACAGAGGCAACGAAGCCCTTATTGCTCAGATGATTATCCGCTACGGCGAGAGAGTTTTCTGCACTATCGACGACGAAGAGGGAAAGGAGGTGCCTCTGACGGTAGCCGAATACATTTCCCTGAGCCTCAAGGATGACAACATACAGCTTCAGACGCCTGTTTACCGACAGATACTCGATGAAGCCGTTGAGCAATCGCATAGGCCAAATTTCCGTGCAGAGCAGTATTTCATCAGCCATCCTGATGAGCAGATTCGCGACCTTTCGCTTAAACTTGGCACAGACCCCACCAATCTGAGCAAGCTGTTCGAAACACCATCACAGACAGCTCTCCCTGGGGGGGAAGAAGCAGTGGAAGCATCTTCCGACGAACGATTGGACGAGGTTGTGCCCAGCCTGATTGCCAGCTACAAGCTCAGCATTGTGCAAAAGTCGCTGCAGGACATCATCGAGCAGATGAAGCGTCCGGAGGTAAAGGAGGACAAGGAGACATATCGCCAGCTTATGAATGAGTTCAACGAGAAGTCCAAGCTCGTGAAGGAACTCGCCAAGATGTGTGGCGCCCGCGTAGTGCTCAAGTGAAGCGTTAGCTCGACATCAGTCAAATTTGCAAAGTTGACTGGCGTCGACCTATCGGTTCTGCAGAGAAGTTCGTCAACTTCTCACGTGAAGTTCGTCAACTTCTCACGTGAAGTTTTAGCTCGACTCCAGTCAACTCTCCCCTCCTCTGCAACAGCCTGTCTGCAAACGACTAAAGTTTGGTTCGCTTGATATCGAAGAGATAGGACACTTTAGCGGTTATGGTGCCGTTGGCACTACGGGCAAAGGGGTCTTTCTTAGAATTCGCAAACATGTCGCTCAGGCCATAGAAGTAGCGGCCCTCGATGATGAAGTGATGGCCTTTCTTGGTGCTGACGTCCATTCCGAGACCGCCCGTTATGCCGTATTCAAACTTCCTCTGCACCTTCAGGTCGTGCTGATTGGAGAGTCCGTCGAGCTGATAAGGGACGTAACCCGAACCGTCGCCCGTCGTTTTCACCGTTTCGCCTATACAGAAGCCCAACTGAGGACCGATGACGAGAAAGCCCTTCACGCCTCCACGTTCGCGACCGAAGCCAAGGTTGGCAAGCAACGGAATCTGTACATAGTGGACTGTCCGCTGGTATATATTCTCGCCAGTCTCTGTGTTTTCCCTCCAGCCCGCCTGTGAATAGTTGAGTTCGCCCTGGAAAGCACAGAGCATGCTGAAGTACTTCTCGCATGTGTAACGTGCCGTAAAGCCAAAAGCAGCACCCGTCTTAAACTTCTGCCTGATAGAAGGTCTGAAGGAAACCCTGTTCAAGACAAAACTTCCATTGACGCCAATTGCCAGGTCTGTGCGAGGTTCGCCTACCTGCGCTAACGCTAAATGAAAAACGAAAAGTGAAAAAAGAAGAATGAAAAGGAGACGTTTCATCGGATTAGCTCTATCTTGCTTTCTGGTGTGTAGTGGACGAACTGAACGAAGCTGTTGGAAAAGCTCAAAGCGGAAGCGCTGCGCTCGAAGCGGAACCAGCTTTGATATGGCTCTTGGCGAAGGCCGCTCTGCATCTGTTCGAAGGTGTCGCCTTGAGTGCTGAGTCCCGACAGGAAGTAGCATCCTAGGTCGTAGCCCAAGGCAGCATAGCGAGGATTCTCCTTCATGATGTAGGCTCTGAAGTTCTTTGCATAGGTGCGTTCAAAGCGTTTCACCTTGTCGTCCAGCGTATTGTAGTAATATGGGGTGAGGATATAAGCATCGGAAGCAAAAAGTTCCTCCATCAGCCTCTCCGACTCTCCCTGCCACTCGGGATAGCCAATCAAGGAAAGGCGGTACTGGGGATGCTTCGAACGAAACTCCTTCAGATGCGACAGGAGCACTTCAAGGGACGGAAGGCTGCTGTCGTCGAGGAGAATCATGTTGTCACGGAACTGATTGAACGCGGCTTCATAAGCAAAATCATCGCCTTCCAGGGCCAAGACTCTTGGTGTCAAAGAGTGCTGAGCAAGGTTCTGTTTAAGAGCATCCGCCATAATCTTTCCCTTGACATCCGACTTGCCGCTGCCTACGATAACATAGTTCCTGTCCGTATAATAGCTCACCAGTTTCTGGGCAGCAGCTCCGAAGAGAACAACGCTGGAAGCTTCTGCATTATAGACAAGCGGGTATTCTTGCAGGGTCTGCCCCGTGAAGAAAGGCAAGACGAGACGTATTCCACGCTCTTTGCACGCCTCGGCCACAACAGGAATTTGCGTAGCGGAAGCAGGGCCGAAGAGAACGTCGAGCTCACTTATCTGTGGAAGCAATGCTTCTACCTGGGCAGAAGTTGTTCCGCAATCCCATGCGTGAATGTCGAGATTGACACCACTCTTGCGAACACTATCTGCTGCCATCAGCAAGCCTCGATAGAACTCCACCATCTTCTTGTCGCTGAGAGGAAGCATGACACCCACTTTTAGGTCGGAAATGACTGTACGAATGATGCGCAAAGGCTTCTCGGGCACTTCGCTGACGGGCACAAGGGTCGTCTGCTCGTGGCTCTTCGGAACAATCAGCAAAGTGCCCTTCTTCAGTTTCTGACTCTTGACATCAGGATTGGCAGCCCGAAGGTCCATAACAGAGACGCCGTAACGAGACGACACGCTCTCCCACGTCTCACCCTTGCTGACGGAATGCATGCCATCGAGCGTCGAAAGTATGCCTTGGCCGAATAAAAATGCCGGCCAAAGACAATAAAGAAGTATTAAAATACGTTTCATCTATGCAAAGGTACGAAAAAAAGTGAAAAGTGAAAAATGAAAAATGAAAAAAATCTTCATTCTTCATTCTTCATTCTTCATTTTTATGTAACTTTGCACAAAATATATAAAAGATGAAGCATATTCTATTCATTTCACTTGTTCTGATGCCTCTATTTGCCTTGGCACAGACTCCATCTGTCGAACCAGTTGGAACATACTATAGAATTAACGAAGAAGGCGAAGAAGAGACTGGCGATGTGAACGGCCAGATAATGAATGCACCCTTCCGTGTTGTCTTCTCGGCCAATCCCACCATCCCTGAAGGGGAGGGCTACAACAGCAACGTCCATTACGAGTGGACAATTACAAACACCAAGCTTCCTGCCGATGCATCGGAAGGCACGGAACCTACCACGACCAACATCAAACGCTACGAAGAAGAATTCGAACTGGAGTTCACCGAAAGCGGAAGCTATGTCGTGAAGCTCTGTGCCATCTTCTATGACGAAGAGGGCGAGAACGAAGAAAACATCCGCTACAAAATAAGCGAAGACGAGGACCGCGACGAAGACCCGAAAGTAATCACCTTCTCCATTGCCGAAAGCAAGCTGGAGTTCCCCAACGGCATCTCACCAAACGATGACTCAAGGAATGATGAACTAAAGCCCAAACCAGGCTACAAAGGCATTGTGGAATTTCATGCCGTCGTTTTCAACCGCTGGGGAAAGAAACTCTATTCGTGGGACGACGTGAACGGATGCTGGGATGGGAAAGTGAACGGGAAGCCCGTGAAGGACGGGGTCTATTTCCTCCGCGTTTCGGCAAAAGGTAGCGATGGCATTAACTACAGCATCAAGAAAGCTATAAACGTCATTTCGGGATATAATGATGGCGAGAACGAAGGCAGCACAGGCACAACAGATGAGTGAAGAGCAGAAGATTTGCGTGGAAGGTGCTCGCGTGCACAACCTGAAGAACGTGGACGTAGAGATTCCGCGTAACAGCCTAACGGTCTTCACGGGTCTCAGCGGGAGCGGGAAGTCGTCGCTTGCCTTCGACACCATCTATGCCGAAGGTCAGCGCCGATACATCGAGACGTTCAGCGCTTATGCCCGCAACTTCATGGGAGGCATGGAACGCCCAGATGTCGATAAGATTACAGGGCTGAGCCCCGTCATCAGCATCGAGCAGAAAACCACCAACAAGAATCCAAGAAGCACCGTTGGCACGACGACAGAAATCTATGACTTCCTTCGCCTGCTTTACGCAAGGACAGCAGAGGCCTATTCATACGTTACGGGCGAGAAAATGGTGCGCTATACGGAAGAGCAGATCATTGACCTGCTCATGAACGAATACTTGGGCAAACGCATCATCCTGCTTGCACCGCTCGTCAAGAACCGCAAGGGACATTACAAAGAACTCTTTGAGAACATCCGCCGCAAAGGCTATCTCTACGCCCGCATTGACGGCGAGATGCAGGAACTCGTGCCCGACATGAAGCTCGACCGCTATCGCAACCATAGCATCGAGGTCGTCATCGACCGCCTGCAGGTTCAGGACAAGGATGGAGGCAGACTCTTCCAAAGCGTCGCCATCGCCATGAAGCAAGGCGAAGGAGAAATGCTGGTCTGCGATATGGATACCAATGAAGTGCGCCACTACAGCAAGCATCTGATGTGCCCCACCAGTGGCATATCCTACCACGACCCCGCTCCCCACGACTTCTCGTTCAACAGCCCTCAAGGTGCCTGTCCGCGCTGCAAAGGGCTGGGCTTCGTTCATATCATCGACCGAAACAAAGTAATTCCCGCCCCCTCTCTTTCGCTTCGTGACGGAGGCTTCGCTCCGCTTGGGAGTGCGAAAAGTGCCATGATTTTCTGGCAAGTGGAGGCTGTGCTCGAATCCTATGGATGTACGGCCGACACGCCGCTTGGCGAAGTGCCGGAAGAAGCGATAGACGAAATCCTGGAAGGCAGCCCCGAGCGGCTCAGAATTAGTTCCAGCAAGACGAAGACTACAAATGATGTCTATACGGAATTCGACGGATTGGTCAAGTACATCAACCAGATGAAGGATGCAGATGCAGGCATTGCAGCTCAGCGATGGGCAGAACAGTTCAGCGGCACCTGCGAATGTCCCGAATGCAAAGGGCAGCGACTGAGAAAAGAGTCGCTCCACTTCCTGCTCGACGGCAAGAACATCGCCGAAGTCTCCGCCCTTGAACTCGGGCAGCTCTACGAATGGCTGGAAGAACTGGACAGCCACATCAGCAAACGGCAGCAGGCTATTGCACAGGAAATCACGAAGGAAATCAAGACGAGACTCCGCTTCCTGCTTGATGTCGGGCTCGACTACCTGTCGCTTTCGCGTCCCTCGACGAGTCTCTCGGGCGGCGAGAGCCAGCGCATCCGCCTGGCAACACAGATTGGCAGCCAGCTCGTGGGCGTTCTCTATATACTCGACGAGCCCAGTATCGGCCTGCATCAGCGCGACAACATCAAGCTCATCCATTCCCTTCAGGCACTTCGAGACGCAGGCAATACCGTGCTCGTCGTGGAGCATGACCGCGAGATGATGGAAAACGCCGACTATATCGTCGACATCGGGCCCCTTGCCGGTCGTCGCGGAGGAGAGGTCGTCTATCAGGGAACCTACAAGGAAATGCTGAAGAAGGACACGCTGACGAGCAAATATCTGAGGAACGAACTGACCATCGACCCACCGGCTAGCTACCGAAAAGGCAACGGCCTTTCGCTGACGATAAGGGGCGCGAGCGGGCACAACCTGAAGAACGTCGACGTCAGCATCCCGCTGGGCAAACTGATTTGCGTCACCGGGGTGAGCGGAAGCGGCAAGAGCTCGCTCATCAGCGAAACGCTCGTCCCCATCCTGACGGGGCATTTCTACCGCTCGCTGGCCGAACCTCTGCCCTATAAAGCCATCGAGGGACTGGAAAATATCGACAAGATAATCGACGTCGACCAAAGTCCTCTCGGACGTACGCCTCGCTCCAATCCGGCAACCTATACAGACGTCTTCACCGACATCCGCAAGCTGTTCGTGGAACTTCCCGAGGCTCGCATCCGCGGATATAAGCCTGGCCGATTCTCCTTCAACGTGAAGGGCGGCCGATGCGAAACGTGCGGCGGCAACGGCTACCGAACCATCGAAATGAACTTCCTGCCCGACGTCTTCGTGCCTTGCGAGCAGTGTCGGGGCAAACGCTACAACAGGGAAACACTCGAGGTGCGTTTCCGAGGCAAGAGCATCGCAGACGTGCTGGACATGACCATCAATCAGGCAGTCGAGTTCTTTCAGAACCAGCCCACGATACTTGGCAAGATTAAGGTCTTGCAGGAAGTGGGATTGGGCTACATCAAACTCGGTCAGCCCTCGAACACCCTTTCCGGAGGCGAGAGCCAGCGCGTCAAACTGGCTGCTGAACTTGCTCGAAAAGATACGGGACGCACACTCTACATCCTCGACGAACCAACCACGGGACTGCATTTCGAGGACATCCGCGTCCTGCTCGACGTGCTTGGCAGACTTGTGGACAAAGGCAACACGATTATCGTCATAGAGCACAATCCCGACATTATCCGCTCGGCCGACTGGATTATCGAGATGGGACCAGGCGGAGGACACAGCGGCGGCGAGGTTCTTTACTGTGGAACTCCAAAAGAAGAGCATACAAAATGAGGCGTTATACATTATTAATATTAGCGTTTTTGACTTTCGCGTCAACATGGGCGCAGAACAAAGAGTTGGATGCTTTGCTTTTCAAATACAGAAACAACCCGGCCGTAGAATACCAAAACTGCAAGGATTCCATTCCGAACGAAACGGGTATCAAGGTACTCGAGACTTTGGATTTTGGCGAAGCAACCAGCCTCATTCAGCCGTTTTTCAGCGAGTACGAGCAGATTAAAGGTTTCAAGAAACTAAAGGCAACTAAGGTTCTGAAAATCAAAGGAAACCTATTTAAGAAATTTCTCCTAAACAAATTGTTTGACATCCGCGTTTGGGAGAGCGAAAACGGCTATAAGGATATGGTGATTGAGTTCGACGGATGCGCCTATACCATCATGCATATTGGTGGCTTCTACAAGGAAAAAGAACTCGCAAAACACATCAAAATCACAAGTTTACAATAGCCTTTCCCAGAAAGAGGTAAAGCTCTTAGAATAAATAGGTTAAGGTGTTGGGAAAACTAGGCGTGCTTAGTTGGCAAACTTAACGTGCCAAGTTGACGAACTTAACGTGCCAAGTTGACGAACTTAACGTGTTAAGTTTACAAAGATAACGTGCCAAGCTTTCTGCTTTAACTAACGATGTGAAAGAAAAACATGTTTTTCTTTTGTTTTTCTCCCACTAAATTGTATCTTTGCAGGCAGTTCTACTTTGGCACGACATTTGTAGAACAAGGGCAAATGGTAAATTGTAAATGGTCAAATAGTAAATAAAGTAGATGACAACAAACTTTTCGCCCGACACGATGGGCATCCTGAACTTCAGCAAGGAAGAGGCAAGCAGACTTCATTGCGGCAGCGTTTCTCCACTGCATCTGCTGCTTGGCATCATCCGACATACTGACAACAAAGCCAGTCAGCTGTTGGCATATTATCTGCCAGATGGGGTGTCGCAACTCAAGAGCAAGATTGAAATGACAGCCCGCCAGCATCAAGTGCTCATCTCCCCCACCCCTGCCGACATGAATTTCGACACGCAGGCAAACCGTATCATGCGCCTTTGCAAGCTCGAGGCAAGCCTGATGAAGTCGGAAACAATCGAGCCGATACACGTCCTGCTCGCCATCCTGAAGGCCAATGACAACGAGGCGAGCGACATCCTGCAAGGATTGGACATCACATACGAGAAGGTCAACCGTCAACAGACAACGGACGACAGACAACAGACAACGGACGACGGAATGGACGATGACGACGAAGATATGGAGCCCGTTTCTGCCGGTTTGGAGGGCAACATGATTCAGGTTCGTCAGCAGAGGAAGCAGGAAACAGGGACGCCGGCCCTCGACAGCTTCGGCACCGACCTGACCCGTATGGCTGCCAGGGACCTGCTCGACCCGGTCGTGGGACGTGAGAAGGAAATCGAACGCGTGGCCCAAATCCTGAACCGTCGCAAGAAGAACAACCCGATTCTCATCGGCGAGCCAGGTGTCGGGAAGAGCGCCATCGTGGAAGGACTTGCCCAGCGCATTGTGTCCCATCGCGTCAGCCGCACCCTTTGGGACAAGCGAATCGTGGTGCTCGACCTTGCTAGTGTTGTGGCAGGAACGAAGTATCGCGGTCAGTTCGAAGAACGTCTGCGCTGCATCATCAAGGAGCTTCAGCAAAATCCCGATGTCATCGTCTTTATCGACGAGATTCACACCCTCGTGGGTGCCGGCAATGCAGCTGGTTCGATGGACGCTGCCAACATGCTGAAGCCAGCCCTGAGCAGAGGAGAGTTCCAATGCATCGGCTCCACGACACTCGACGAGTTCCGCAAAACGATTGAGAAAGACGGAGCTCTCGAACGCCGGTTCCAGAAGGTGCAAGTCGCTCAGACGAGTGCCGATGAGACGCTCCAAATCCTTCATAACCTGAGAGACAGATACGAGAAACACCATAACGTGCGCTACACGGACGATGCCTTGCAGGCTTGCATCAAGTTGACAGGTCGCTACATCACTGACCGCAGCTTCCCCGACAAAGCCATCGATGCTCTCGATGAAGCTGGAAGTCGTATGCGCATCCAGAACTTCCCTGTTCCTGAGGAAGTAATGAAACTCGAGAAACTCGTTGAGGAACTCGAGGACAAAAAGCTCGATGCTGCCGAGAAGCAAGACTTCGAAGTGGCAGCCGACCTGCGCGACCAATGCAAGCGAGTGCAGGAACAGCTCGAGCAAGCTAAGCAAGTCTGGGAAAAGAACATCAGCGAAAGCGAGAAGAGCCTTGTGGATGAACAAGTCGTGGCAGAAGTCATCAGCACAATGACCGGCATTCCCGTCCAGAAAATCGGTCAGGAAGAGAACCAAAGACTGCGTAATCTCAAGGAAACTCTCCAGCAGAAAGTCATCGGACAGGACGAGGCTGTAGCTCTGGTAACGAGAGCCATCCAACGCAGTCGCGTGGGACTGAAAGACCCGCAGCGACCCATAGGCACATTCCTCTTCGTCGGGCCGACGGGTGTGGGCAAGACATATCTTGCAAAGTGCCTCGCAGAAGAGCTGTTTGGCAAAGCTGATGCCATCATCCGCATCGACATGAGCGAGTATATGGAGAAGCATACGGTCAGCCGAATGGTAGGTGCTCCTCCGGGATACGTCGGCTATGACGAAGGCGGTCAGCTCACCGAACAAGTGCGCAGGAAACCCTACTCCATTGTCCTTCTCGACGAAATCGAGAAGGCACATAGCGACGTCTTCAACCTCCTCTTGCAGGTGATGGACGAAGGGCGTCTGACCGACGGCAACGGCAACACTATCGACTTCCGCAACACGGTCATCATCATGACCAGCAACTGCGGCTCGAAGCAGATACGAGACTTCGGTAATGGCATCGGCTTCCAAAACCAAAACGACACGACGGTCAGCAAGAAGCAGAACCGCGACATCGTCAAGAAAGCCCTCCAGAAGCAGTTTGCCCCCGAGTTCATGAACCGCCTGGACAACATCGTCTACTTCGACCACCTCTCGCAAGAGGACTTGCAGAAGATTGTAGACATCGAGCTCCGTCCTCTTCTCGACCGCATCAAAGAGATGGGTCACAGCCTCGAGGTCAGCAAGGAAGCTCGCCAGCTGCTCGGAAAGAAAGGCTACGACGTGCAGTTCGGTGCCCGTCCCCTGAAGCGAGCCATTCAAGACCTCATCGAAGACCCGCTCTGCGAAGTGCTCATGGAAGAGACTGAACCTTCGCTACGACTCCAAGCCATCATCGGCGAGGATGGTAATTGTCAAATAGTGAAATTGTAAATTTGTCATATAGAAACATGAAACAAGGTAACATTGGGGTTACGACTGAGAACATCTTCCCCGTCATCAAAAAGTTTCTCTATAGCGACCACGAAATTTTTATTCGCGAGATAGTCAGCAATGCCGTTGATGCCACACAGAAGCTCAAGACGCTGGCAGGCAAGGGCGACTTCAAAGGCGAGATGGGCGAGCTGAAGGTTCGCGTCAGCATCGACAAGGATGCCAAGACCATTACCGTCAGCGACAACGGCATCGGAATGACGGCCGACGAAATCGAGAAGTACATCAACCAGATTGCATTCTCGGGAGCCAACGACTTCCTCGACAAGTACAAGGACGACGCCAACGCCATCATCGGACACTTTGGATTGGGCTTCTACTCGTCCTTCATGGTCAGCAAGCAGGTCGATATCATCACGAAGAGCTATCAGGACGCACCAGCCGTAAAGTGGACGTGCGACGGAAGCCCAAGCTTCACCCTCGAAGAGACAGAAAAGGCAGAGCGCGGCACAGATATCGTGATGCACCTCGACGACGACTGCCTCGAATTCCTCGAGAAGGACAAGATGGAAGGTCTGCTGCGCAAGTACTGCCACTTCTTGCCCGTGCCCATCGCTTTTGGCAAGAAGACAGAATGGAAGGACGGCAAGCAGGTGGATACCGACGAGGACAACATTATAAATAATGTAGAACCCCTTTGGGCTAAGAAGCCTGCCGACCTGAAGGACGAGGACTATAAGGAGTTCTATCGCCATCTCTTCCCCATGGCCGACGAGCCGCTCTTCTGGATTCACCTCAACGTCGATTATCCCTTCAACCTCACCGGCATCCTCTACTTCCCGAAGATAAAGAACAACCTCGACATTCAAAGGAACAAAATACAGCTCTACTGCAATCAGGTCTTCGTGACCGATGCTGTGGAGGGCATCGTTCCTGAGTTCCTGACACTGCTGCATGGCGTCATCGACTCGCCCGACATTCCTCTGAACGTCAGCCGCAGCTATCTCCAAAGCGATGCCAACGTCAAGAAGATAAGCTCGTACATCACCAAGAAGGTCAATGACCGACTGGCCTCCATCTTCAAGAACGAGCGCGAGGACTTTGAGAAGAAGTGGGACGACATCAAGATATTCATCCATTACGGCCTGCTCACCGAGGAGGACTATTTCGACAAGGCAAAGGCATACTTCCTGCTGAAGGACACCGAGGGCAAGCACTACACGCTCGACGAGTACCAAGCCCTCATCAAGGACCAGCAGACCAACAAGGACGGCCAGCTTGTCTATCTTTATGCCAACGACCCTGATGCACAGTACACATATATCGATGCTGCCAAGCAGAAAGGCTACAAGGTCCTTTTGATGGACGGTCAGCTCGATGCGCCGCTCGTCGGTTTGCTCGAAAGGAAACTGGAGAAGACATCGTTCACGCGTGTGGATGCCGACGTCATCGACCGCCTTATTCAGAAGGAAGAGAAGACTCCCCAACCCCCTTTAGGGGGAGCAGATAAGCTCATTACGGTCTTCCGCTCGCAGGCACTCCCCCTAAAGGGGGCCGGGGGGTCTGTTGACTTCAACGTCGAAGCACAGGCTCTTGGAGAAGACAGCCTGCCCGTCATGATGACCAGGAGCGAATACATGCGCCGAATGAAGGAGATGGCACGCTTGCAACCTGGAATGGCCTTCTATGGTGAGATGCCCGACATGTACAACATCATCCTCAACACCGACTCTCCACTCATTCGTGAAGTACTCGAGGATTGCGAGAAGCAGACCGAAGAAGCCCTCAAGCCCATCGAGGCAGAGCTGCGTGGCCTCAATGCACGCCAAGCCGTGCTTCGACAGGAACAGGACAAGAAGAAGCCCGAAGAGATTACGCAGGAAGAGAAGGACGACCTGAAGAAGTGCGGCGAAGACATCCGAGCTGAGCAACAGAAGCGCGACGACGTGCTCAAAGGCTATGCAGAGAAGAACGAACGTGTCCACCAACTCATCGACCTTGCCCTCTTGCAGAACGGCCTCCTCAAAGGCGAAGCCCTCACTCGTTTCGTCAAACGCAGCGTGGAAGTAATGCAAGGCAAATAAGTCATCCGGTATCGCATAACAAGCTACACCCCGAATAGGAGCCGATGCGTCTTCCCTGCAGTCATGCGCAGGAAAGATGTATCGGCTTTTATTTTATACAGCACGTTTTCGGGGTTCTCGTGAGAAGTTTGGAAAGTTCACGTGAGAAGTTTGGAAAGTTCTCGTGAGAAGTTTGAGAAGTTCTCGTGAGAAGCCCGAGTGGAAAATGAGTCAATATCCTCTTCTTAACGATAAGAATTGCCCGCATGGGCACATACGTTCTTTTTCTCTCTTTTCTCAATTATTTTTCTTTTTCCCTTCTTTCTTTCAATTATATTTCGTAACTTTGCGATGCAAATAGTAAATTGTAATCGTCAAACAATAAATAAACGAGATGAATCACGGATTTGTCAAAGTGGCTTCGGCCATTCCTTCGGTAAAGGTTGCTGACCCGCAGTACAATGTAGAACAGATTGAGTCGCTCATCATTCAAGCCGAGGGCAAAGGAATCGAAATCATTTGCCTGCCGGAACTATCGCTGACGGGCTATTCCTGCAGCGACCTCTTCGGACAGCAACTCCTGCTCGACGAGGCTGAAATGGCACTCATCCACTTGATGAACAACACACGCAGCCTCAACATCATCAGCATCGTAGGTCTGCCCGTACCTTATCGCGGCACGCTGCTCAACTGTGCAGCCGTCGTGCAACGAGGCAAGATACTGGGACTCGTGCCAAAGACTTTCCTGCCCAACTACAGAGAGTTCTACGAGAAGCGCTGGTTCCAGAGCGGAACCGATGTGCCCGAAGGCACAGTACTCATCTGCGGACAGCAGGTCAAGGTGAGCACTCGCCTGCTCTTCTCGACACCTTCATGCATGTTTGGAGTTGAGATATGCGAAGACCTCTGGGCTCCCGTTCCGCCAAGCTCGTTGCTAGCACTTCAGGGAGCTGACATCATCTTCAACCTCAGCGCTGATAACGACCTCGTCGGCAAATACACTTACCTGCAGAACCTCCTCTCGCAGCAGAGTGCCCGCTGCACTTGCGGCTACGTCTATAGCGCATGCGGTTTCGGCGAGAGTTCACAGGATGTAGTGTTCGGCGGCAAGGCTCTCATCTACGAGAACGGCACACTCATTGCCGAGGCAAAACGTCACCAGCTGATACCTCAGATGCTCGAAGCCGAGATTGACGTGGACAGACTCCGTGCCGAGCGACGGAGGAACACAACCTTCGCTGCATGTCAGGCAGAATGGACGCCAGCAGAAAGCAAGTGGCAGACGGTTGACACAGAACGCGTTCCTGCCCGGCCCTTCTCGCTGACACGCCACATCGACCCGCATCCCTTTGTACCTACAGGCAAGAAGCTCGATGAATACTGCCAAGAGATATTCGACATCCAGACCGAAGGCTTAGCTAAGCGTGTCAAGCACACCGATGCAGAGACCGTCGTCGTGGGCATCAGCGGAGGACTGGACTCAACGCTCGCCTTGCTCGTCTGCGTGGGCACCTTCGACAAGCTTGGCCTGAACCGACGCGGCATCGTAGGCATCACCATGCCCGGGTTCGGCACGACAGACCGCACCTATACAAACGCTGTCAACCTCATGAAGTTGCTCGGCATCACCATCCGCGAGATTAGCATCAAGGAAGCTTGTATCCAGCACTTCAACGACATCGGTCACGACATAGAGAAGCGCGACACGACCTACGAGAACAGTCAGGCTCGCGAACGGACACAAATCCTCATGGACGCCGCAAACCAAATGAACGGCTTCGTCATAGGAACTGGAGACCTCAGCGAGCTGGCGCTCGGATGGGCCACCTACAACGGCGACCACATGTCAATGTACGGCGTAAACGCTTCCGTGCCCAAAACGCTCGTCAAGCACCTCGTCTGCTGGATTGCTGAAAGGACAAAGGACGAGAGCACACGGCAGACACTCCTCGACATCGTGGAGACACCCATCTCACCCGAGCTCATTCCCGCCGACGAACAAGGAAACATCACGCAAAAGACGGAAGACCTCGTAGGCCCCTACGAGCTGCACGATTTCTTCCTCTACTACCTCCTGCGCTGGGGCTTCCGCCCGACAAAGATTTATCTGCTTGCCCGCCAAGCCTTCGGCCAGACATACGACGATGCCACCATCCGCAAATGGCTCAAGACATTCTGCCGCCGCTTCTTCTCGCAACAGTTCAAGCGCAGCTGTCTGCCCGACGGACCGAAAGTGGGCAGCTGCAGCCTTAGCCCCAGAGGAGACTGGCGAATGCCAAGCGATGCCTCCGCTTCTCTTTGGCTCAAGGAGTGCGACGAACTGGGCTAACCTCAACACCTATAACCTCAAAATCTATAACCTTCAAACAAATAATATCATGAATGTAGAGAAAATCATGCAAGGCCTGGAACAGAAGCATCCGGGCGAAAGAGAGTACCTGCAGGCTGTCCGCGAGGTACTGGACAGCATCAAAGACGTTTACAACCAACATCCGGAGTTCGAGAAGGCCAAGATCATAGAGCGCCTTGTCGAGCCCGAACGCATCATCACCTTCCGAGTGCCTTGGGTAGACGACAAGGGCGAGGTGCAAGTCAACCTGGGCTATCGCGTTCAGTTCAACAGCGCCATCGGTCCCTATAAGGGCGGTCTGCGCTTCCATGCCTCCGTCAACCTCAGCATCCTGAAGTTCCTCGGCTTCGAGCAGACCTTCAAGAATGCGCTCACCACCCTGCCCATGGGCGGTGGCAAAGGTGGCAGCGACTTCTCCCCGCGCGGCAAGAGCGACGCTGAAATCATGCGCTTCTGCCAAGCCTTTATGAGCGAGCTCTTCAAATACATCGGTCCCGACGTGGACGTTCCTGCAGGCGACATTGGCGTAGGCGGCAGAGAAATAGGCTACCTCTTCGGCATGTACAAGAAACTCACCACGCAGTTCCATGCTGCAACCCTTACCGGCAAAGGTCTCGAATGGGGAGGAAGCATCCTTCGTCCCGAGGCAACAGGCTTCGGAGCGCTCTATTTCGTCAACCAGATGATGCAGACTCACGGCCTCGACATCAAGGGCAAGACGGTCGCTCTCTCCGGCTTCGGCAACGTGGCATGGGGCGCTGCCAAGAAGGCCACCGAACTCGGAGCAAAGGTCATCACCATCTCAGGTCCTGACGGCTACATCTACGACCCAGCTGGCCTCGACGACGAGAAGATTGAATACATGCTCGAGCTTCGTGCCAGCGGCAACGACATCTGCCAGCCCTATGCAGACAAGTTCCCTGGCTCAACCTTCTTCGAAGGCAAGAAGCCCTGGGAGCAGAAGGCCGACATCTATCTGCCCTGCGCCACACAGAACGAATTGAACGGCGAGGATGCAGACAAGATACTTGCAAACAAACCGCTTTGCGTGGCAGAGGTCAGCAACATGGGCTGTACGGCCGAAGCTGCCGAGAAGTTCATCGCCGCCCGACAGCTCTTTGCTCCCGGCAAAGCCGTCAATGCAGGTGGCGTAGCTACTTCCGGCCTCGAGATGACACAGAACTCGATGCGCATCTCATGGACAGCCGAGGAAGTGGACAAGCGCTTGCATCAAATCATGTCAGGCATCCACGGACAATGCGTCAAATACGGCAAGGAAGGCGACTACGTCAACTATGTCAAAGGTGCTAACATTGCCGGCTTCATGAAGGTCGCCAAGGCAATGCTTGCGCAAGGCATTGTCTAAGAGCTCGACAAAGTCAAGGTCTTTCGGGCAATGCGCAAGGCATTGTCTAAGAGCTCGACAAAGTCAAGGTCTTTCGGGCAATCCGCAAGGCATTGTCTAAGAGCTTGACAAAGTCAAGGCCTTTCGGGCAATCCGCAAGGCATTGTCTAAGAGCTCGACAATGTCAAGGACGTGACCCGCTGGGCGATAAACGCCTGCAAAACAAGAAAGCCTCGGCCATAAAGCTGGGGCTTTCTCGTTAAACCTGCCCCCTCGACCACTACTCAGACGAGGGTGCAAGTCTCTTTTTCCCCCTTTGGATGTAAATGTTTTGTGGTTGCTTCTGTTTTAGTATCCGTCCGTTGAGGTCGAAGATGCTCTCCTCTCTTTCTCCGTCTGAAGGGTTTGGGGGAGAAAGAATGCCTGTCTCTTCGTCCAAATCCTCGAGGATGAACTCGCCGGGAGTGGTCTTGTCGGCATAGATGTAGCTGCCCACGTTCCTCGAGTCTAAGCCCACTACCCTGCTGTTTTGCCAACCGCAACGCAGATAGGCATTGCCTTCCACCAGTCGTTCCACCTGGATCCATCCGTTCTTGTTTGTGGGGTTGGCTGTCGCAGATATAATTCGCCAGCCTGCACTGCTGTCGTACGTCATATAGTGCCCATCGGCATTCAGCGTATAGAAGGCTGTAAACCCGGGTACCTGGGCAAAGGTGAAGATGTAGGACTTGTCGCTTTCATCGAAGTTGCCAAGGCAGAAGTGGCCCTCGTTGTTGTTCGTCTGGTAGTGGAGGCAAAGCCCTGACTGCTTCTCGCGGATGCAATAGCGATGGTTTGTATTGATAGGAGAAATCCACCAGATGTTCCGAGGGGCAAGAGCCTCTGCTTCAACATAGAGCTCGGCAGCAGAGGCGTAGGCTTTGTCGTCGACAACCGTCCGCACCAGGAACTTCATGTACCTGGCCTCTGGTTTGCTCGGGATGCTGACCGTCTGCTTGTCCGACGTGTTTCTGAAAGTGCCACTGGCAGCTGGCTCACCCCACAGATGAGGGCTCGGGCTGAAATAGACTTCGTAGCGAAGCACGCGACCGTTCGAGCCGTCCTTGCGCCCTTGATAGGAGAAGGAAGTAATGCGATAGGTCTGCTTCATGTCGATTACCAGCTCATGGGGACATTCGGGAGCCGTGCCGGAGTAACGCGTGTGCCAAATCGTACTCTCGTCGCCGTCTATGGCATTGGCTGCCAACTCGTTGCCACCCTGCTGACTATCGTAGCTATAGATGGTCCAGAGACTCTTGTCCACGAAGAAACCGTAAGTCTTCTCGCCAACAATGCTTGGAGCCAAATCACCGCGGGATGCATAGGCTTGCAGAGTACCGCCACTGCGCATGTCGATAGGTTCGGAATATGGCTGGAAGTCGCCGCCGTCAATACTATAATAAATCATGGTGCCTTCAGGATTGTCAGAACTCAGGACTGCATATCCGTGTCCGTCGTCAGCAAAGCGCACAGGCTGGCAGACAGGCATGCCGATGCAGCCTCTCTGTGTCAGTATGGTGTCGGAACAAGCTTCCTGAATCGGCATTATCATGAAGCAGAAAGGCGTTTGCGTGAGTTTACGCTCGTACTTGTCGAGCACGTCAGGTCCGCAGCTTGCATTGCCGAGTGCACGGTTCCAAGCATCGAGCGAGACAACGGTAGCCCTGGGGAACGTCACCTCATAAGGATGTCCCTTGCGATTGCTGCGGCTTGTATAAATCTCCTCAGCTCTCCAATGTCCTACGGTTGCAGCCATTCCGCTTGGGGCTGCATAGAGAAGACCTTTGCCTGCATTCGTCGTGACTGCCAGCCAAAGCACATCTTCCTTGTTGCCAGTCTCTTGCGGGCGGATGTGGTTGGTCCATTGCTCGGTGACAGTGCTGTGCCATATGCCCAGATGAGCCGCATAGTTTCGGTCGCGATAGCTATCGAAAGGACCTCTGCCAAGCCAAGTGATGTTCTCTGCCGTATTAGGCATCTCGAAACGGAAGCCCAGCTTCGGCAAGACAGCACCTTCCACATTGGGCATCGTCACAGTGCTTACGCTGATTGCCCCGTCGGGATAGACGCGGAACTGCTTGTTGACAGTAAAGGTCAAGGCCGAAGTGCTGGTCTTGTAGGTGTCTGTTATCGAGAGCTGTACCCACCTGTTTGCATCATCCTGCTCTATTTCCCAGCTACCTGCGGTCATGGTCAACGAGCGGACGCCAAGCGTCTCCCAATTGCTTTCCTGTGCTTTGTCGTTTTCTGTAGGCACGCGGAAGGTGTTGAGCTTGATGGGCTGATTGATGAGGGTCGTGCCAGCAAGGACATACCTCGAGAGCGTACCGCCTGAGAACGTCGCAGTGAAGTTTGCTCCCTTGACCGTCCTGCTGGTTCCTGTGCCGCTGACGGAGAGGGTGTCCGTTCCTTCGTACTGATAAGGCCGCAGAGCAGTTGCTTCCCTGATGACAGCTTCCGAGGCCGCAACTTCATAGCCGGCTTCTGCCCAAGGCGTTGCTTCGCGGAGGGTTGTGGAGAAGCGAATCGTGTAGCGGGAAGAGGGCTTGAAAGTGATGCCGTCATAAGGGATGGTAATCGTTGTGCTGTCCCAAGGAGCGATGTCCAAGTCGGGCAGAGTGCCGTCGGCAACCTTTATGCCATCTTCGCTTATAACATACTGAACGTCATAACCGTTGAAGTGAATCTGCTGGAGTTTATTTTTAAGTTTGTACTTACCTTGTTCAGCATTGAGAGGCAGGACGTCGAGTGGCTGATAGACGCCTTTCATATTGAAGCTCTTTGCGGTCGGTGTGCCGTCTGCCAAGACGACACCATTGCAGCAGAAACTGCCGTCGTTCGGATAGTCGCCAAAATCACCGCCATAGGCCCAATAGTATTGATTTGTCTTACCCGGAACGAGCATCTTGATGCCCTGGTCTTTCCAGTCCCACACGAACTCGCCCACCATCGCGGGATAGGGTTCGTAGATGTCCCGGAAGTAATCTATCTGGTTGCCCATCGCGTTGCCCATGGCATGCGTGTTCTCACACTGGATGTGAGGCCGCTGTCCTGTCTTCCCCATACGGCTCTTGGCCGTAGAGAGCATGTTGGCATAGCTGCCGTACATCGTGCTGGAAACGTCGCTCCATTGGCTGTTCCCTTCATAGTGTGTGACGCGAGAGGTATCAAGTGCTTTGATAGCTTTCATCACGCTCTCAAAGTTGTTGCCGCCACCGCTCTCATTGCCTGCGCTCCAACCGAAGATGCAGACGTGGTTGCGAAGGGTGCGGACCTGTCTTTCGTTGCGTTCCACCATAGGCTGACGGAAGAGTTCAACGCTGCTCAGACCCGTGTTCCCGTGACATTCCACGTCCGCTTCAGCCAAGACATAGAGTCCGTACTGGTCACAAAGCTCATAGAAATATGGATTGTTGGGATAGTGGCTCGTGCGTACAGCATTCACATTCAGCCGTTTCATCATCAGGACGTCCTGCAACATCTCCTCTCGGCTGACTGTCCTGCCTGTCTCTTGGCTGAAGTCGTGACGGTCAACGCCATGAACCACAAGGCGTTTGCCATTGATGAGAAGCGCGCCGTCCGTGCGGATGCTTACCGTGCGGAAGCCTATCTTGCAAGCTCGCAAATCGACCAAATTGCCGTCGGAATCCAGCAGGCGGAGAGTCAGGTCATAGAGTTTGGGGTGCTCTGCGCTCCAACATTCCACGTCTGAGAATGAGATGGTTTGGCTGACGCTGGTCGAGGAAGTAAGCGACTTGGTTGTTTCCTTAACGATGGTTGCCCCGTCGGTGACTGTCGTTTGCAACTTCATGCCGCTCGGCGAACCACCCTCCAGGGTGACTTGCAACTGAGCTCTGCCGGAGGTACCTGTAGAAGAAAGGTATGTTGTCTGAAAGAAGAAATCGCCGATTCGTTTGTCCGGAGCCGACCATAGATACACGTCACGCGTGATGCCGGTCAGTCTCCAATAGTCCTGGCACTCGAGGAACGAGCCGCTCGTAAAGCGATAAACCTGAACCGAGACATTGTTCTCACCCTCACGGACAAAGTCGCTGATGTCGAAATCGCTTGGCAGATAAGAGTCTTCGGCATAACCAACGAACTGGCCGTTCACCCAGACATAGTAGCCGTGACCCGCTCCGTTGAAACGGATGAACGTTTTCCTGCCCAGCCAGCCCTCGGGAAGCGTGAAGCTGCGGCGGTACTGGCCAACCGGGTTCTTCATTTGCTCGTTGTAGGTATAATTGTCGGGGCGCGAAGCCATCACGGAGTAGTCGCTCGTATAGGTGAAGGGATAGCGCGTATTGATGTAGAGAGGCTTGTCCCAGCTTTTGCCATGCCGGATGCCATACACCTGCCATGGCATGGGCACCGTGATGTCGTCCCACGAACTGACATCAAAGCCGTCGGCATAGAAACCGGCAGAGGCCTTGCTTGGCAATGCATTCCAACGGAACTTCCAAGTGCCGTTCAGATCGAGGAAGTATGGCGACTTCGACATATCCAAGGAGCGGGCATCTTCGGCCTCATCGAAGGGAATACAGAGGTCGTGGCTCTGAATGCGATTCAAACTGGTGACGCTGACATCGTCCCATTCCGTCATCGACTGCGAGTAGACAGCAAGTGTGACGAAGCTAAGCAAAAGGAAAAAAATCTTTTTCATAATCGTGATTAACAAAATTTTCGGTGCAAAGTTAAGGAAAATAATTGAATGTAGAAAAATTTCTGCAGAGAACTTTGCAAACTTCTGCAAAGAAGTTGACAAACTTCTGCAGAGAAGTTGACAAACTTCTGCAGAGAACCTTTTGGTCGACGCCAGTCAAGTTGGTGAACTTCTGCAGAGCTGAAGGTCAGCACGCTGACAAAAAAGAGGTCTGCCACATAAAGCGGCAAACCTCAACGTGAATTAACCTTGTGGAGAATATCGGGCTCGAACCGATGACCTCTTGCATGCCATGCAAGCGCTCTAGCCAGCTGAGCTAATCCCCCTTAATGGCTTTTGCGGTGCAAAATTACTCACTTTATGCCGAACCTGCAAATAAATTGCATATTTTTTTGCATTAAAAGCTAAAAAATCGTACTTTTGCACACGAAACTACACACAGAATTGCATGAAACGATACATTTTAGGTCTTCTTCTTGCCATCCTGACGCTATGGGCTTCTGCCGTTCCTGCATTAAGGATTCGCCGCATCGTGACCCTCGATGACGGCAGGACTGTTATGGTAACAGCCTACGGCAACGAGGACTTCGACTATCTGGTAAGCGACGACGGCGAGGTAATCATCGCCCAGGATACGGTCTTCTTTGCCACAGGCCTCACTCGCGAAGAATACTTTGCCTCTATCCCCCAAAAGCCCCTTTACGCCAGGCAACGGGTGGGCAGCGTAGCATCGGCACTCGTGAAGCCATGGGGCAAGAAGAAGATTCCCGTCATCCTGGCCGCTTTCAAGGACAAGAAGTTCACCATTGCTGCAACTGACGAGAAGGTGAATGCCTTCTACGACGATTTCTTCAACGGAACAAAGGACTACACCGCTACGGGCACCTACGATGCTGCCAGCAATCTGGGCTGCGTCAGACAGTACTTCATCGACCAAAGCCAAGGACAGTTTGAACCTGATTTCACCATAATCGGACCTGTAGACCTCGACAGCGTCTACAGCTACTATGGTGGCGACAGGAACGCCAACAACAAAGACACATGCTACTCTAAGTTCGTCGAGCACTCCTTTACCAAGGCACTGGCCCAGCACGAAAACTGGTCGGAATTCGACAACGATGGAGACGGAGACGTCGATATGTGCGTCATCATCTTCGCTGGCCTGGGCCAAAACTACACGAACTCCTATGGCGACAAGAGCACCATCTGGCCTCAGGAGAGACCTACAAGCTACACTATCAACGGCAGGAAACTTTCCGGATGCACTTCCAGCTGCGAAATGCGGCCTCTGGCAGCCGAGAACGGACGCATCACGGCATGGCATGCCGACGGCATCGGCGTCGTAGTGCATGAACTCAGCCATGCCCTGGGGCTGCCTGACTTTTACGACACGAAGTCCGTAGCCTTTGGACTGGACTACTGGAGCATCATGGACTACGGCATGTACACAAGGCAAGCTAAGGTTCCCGTCGGATATACAGCCTACGAACGCGAGTTCATGGGATGGCAACAGACAGAAGTCATCGATGGTCCAAGAACGCTTCGCCTCTATCCCCTCGCCAGAGGTGGCAAGGGGTACAAACTTGTCAACGATGCCAACCCCAACGAGTACTACATTCTGGACAATCGGCAGGCAGAAAGCTGGGACTGGGGTTTGTGCAGTAATCGCGGGCACGGCATGCTGGTCTATCATGTTGACTTCAACCAGGGTGTCTGGAATCTCAACAACGTCAACGTCAACCCAAGCCACCAGTACCTAACCATCATCCCAGCCAACAACACGCTCATCGGCTCCAACAATGCCACTTCGAGCGACCAGTGGAAAACAAGTTTGCTTGGCAATCCCTATCCAGGCCTCACCGAAAACCACGAGCTAACCGACGAGACGGTTCCTGCAAGCACAGTCTTCAAGGGTGGTCTTATGTCCAAACCGCTTGTCGATATAGAGGAGACGGAAGATGGCGTCATCATTGTCAAGGCAATGCCTCTCGGAACACTTGATGCCCCAATGGGCCTGACCTTTGAAGACTCCACGCCTGGCAGCACAATTGCCGTCTGGGAACCGGTGGAGGAAGCCGAATTCTACAATCTGCAACTGTGGCGCGAAGGCGAACTTGTGATGGAACAAGACAGCATCGCGACCAATTCCTTCAGACTCGACGACCTGCAAGCCGATGTCGCCTTTACCTATGCCGTTCAAGCCATCAGCGACTCCTATCGCAACAGTGACTGGACGGAAAGCGAAACGTTCAGAATCGATCCTGACGCCATCTCCGAGATTACCGAAAGCGGTGAACTGGTGCGCATCTACAGTATAAGCGGGCGTTTCATAGGCGAATGCTATGCCGACCAGCTTCGCAGATTTTCACTCCGACACGGCATCTTCGTCGTCAAGCATGCCAATGGAAAGATAAGAAAACTAACGATTCAATAATCGCGGCCTGCAATGCCAAGGGTCCTTTTGTTCCTTCTGCTTGTCATCTGTCCATGGATGGCTTATGCCGTTCCTGCTTTGCGAGAACGTTGCTCCTTGATTCTTGCAGACGGCACTGTCGTTGAAGCAACCTGGATGGGCGACGAAACGACGCATTTCTACCAAACCGACGACGGCAGGTGTCTGAAATGCGACGACAACGGCATTGCCCATTTCGTTGATGCCGAGAAACTTCACCAGGCATGGAAGGCAAGAGCCCAAAAGCGGCAATTGGCGCACGCGAGACGTCACTCCCTGAGACAAAGGAAGGACGGAGGGGCAATCTCCGGCAGCAAGCATGGGCTTGTCATTCTGGTACAGTTCCCGGATGTACCCTTCCATTTCGCCAAGCAAGACTTCGACGACCTCTTCAACAAAGAAAACTACACCGACGACATCAACATAGGTTCTGTTCACGACTACTTCCGCGATGCCAGTTACGGCAAGTTCGACTTCTCCTTCGATGTCATCGGTCCTATCACGATGCCTGATTCCCTATACCATTACGGCTCCAACAACGAGAACGACGATGACATACATCCTGCCGTCATGGTCAGGGAAGCCGTCCAGATGATTGACGAAGAAGTGGACTTCAGCCAGTATGACTGGGATGGTGACGGCGAGGTGGAACAAATCTTCATCATACATTCGGGATACGACGAGGCACAGAGCCACACGAATGCCGATATATGGTCGCATGCCTGGACGCTCGCCGAAGCTCTGGAAGAAGGCGACGGCGAAGGAACTGTCGTCGTGGACGGAGTCACCGTCAACAGCTATGCCACAAGTGCCGAGCTGAGAGGCAAGACGGGAACATTCATTACAGGGATTGGTACGGCCTGCCACGAGTTCGCACATTGCTTCGGACTTCCAGACTTCTATGACACAGACGGGAAAAACTTCGGGATGAGCACCTGGAGCATTATGGATTATGGCGAATACAACGGAAATGGAGGCTGCCCAGCTGGTTTCACCAGCTACGAGCGCATGTTCTGCGGATGGCTCGAACCGACCGAGCTCATAGAACCTGCATGCATCGATGGCATGCCAGCCCTAACATCCGCCCCCACATGCTATCTTTTGAGGAATAGCGGCAAGACGGATGAGTACTACCTCCTCGAGAACCGTCAGAAAAAGAGTTGGGACAGATACCTCGACGGGCACGGGATGCTCATCCTGCACGTCGATTACGATGAAACGGCATGGGCTTTCAATATGGTCAACACCATTCGGTCGCATCAGCGCATGACTATCATCCCAGCCGACAACATCCTTTATGCCGCAACCCAGGCTGGCGACCCTTGGCCCGGGACTTCTAAGAAGACAGAACTGAGCGACTCGTCTGTCCCTGCTGCCACTCTCTACAACCTCAATGCCGATGGAGACAAACTGATGCATCATTCCATCACGCAGATAAGCGAGTCGAGCGACGCGCTGATTAGCTTCATCTTCGATGAGGATGCAACAGGAATAAGCATGATGGAAGACGGAAAAGGTCAGATGGAAGATGGTGCCATCTACAACATCGCCGGCCAACGACTGGTGGTCAATGGCTGGCAGTCAACAGTCAACGGTCAATGGCCTAACGCGAAATCAATATACATTGTCAACGGGAAAAAGATTTTAACACGATGAAAAAGACACTTGCCTTATTACTCCTGCTCCTTGCTCCCTGCACCTTTCCCCTTGCTCCTTGCCCCTTGTTTTCTGCCACCATTGCACGCTACAGCGGTATGCGCATCTTCTGGGACTCGCGTTCTCCCGTCACCATCTTCGACGGCGGAGGCTACGCACGGCTCATTGAGCTGAACGACGGCCGGCTCATGGCTTGCTGCGAGAGCGGCGGCATCAAGGTCAGCACGTCTGTCAACCAGGGCAGGACATGGTCCGCACCCACCCTCATCGCTCCCAACAGCAACAACACGCCCAATTGCGTCCCAGACCTCATCCAGCTCTCCGACGGCACCATCATCGTGGGCTACAATCCGCGCCCCTCCACACCCTATACAGAGGACCGTCGCTTCGGCATCCGCCTGCGACGCAGCACCAATGGCGGCAAGACATGGAGCGACGAGATATTCGTCTACGATGCCGACTACACCTTCGAGAACGGATGCTGGGAACCCTCTTTCCTTGAGTTGCCGAGCGGCGAGCTGCAACTCTATTTTGCCGACGAGAGCCCATACACCACCACCGGCGAGCAACAGATATCGCTCTGCCGCAGTTTCGACGGCGGACTCACCTGGACAGAACCACAGCGCGTTTCCTATCGTAGCGGTTCGCGCGACGGAATGCCCGTCCCCGTCCTCCTCAGCGACGGCAAGACCATCGTCGTGGCCATCGAAGACAACGGATGGAGCGGCATCGGCGACTTCGTGCCCACTACAGTACGCGTCCCCCTCTCCAACAATTGGAAGAACAATAACTACATCAGTGGCACCAGTTCACAGCGCAATCAATCCGTCAACTACAACTACTGCCCCATGGCCAAGGGCGGAGCTCCCTACCTGCGCATCCTGCCAAATGGTCTCTCCGTCCTCTCCCACCAGTCCACCTATGGCGAAGGCGACAATATGAAGATGTACGTCTATGCAGGAAACAAACAGGCAAAAGACTTCAAGGCCATGTCGCGCCCCTTCTATCTGGGCACCACGCATGGCAGCTGGTGGAACTCTGTGGCCGTCATCGACACGGGAATCGTAGTGGCTGTAGGCGGAATAGACGGCAAGGTCTGCATGACGAAAGGCTATCCCATGACGCAGTTCCACGCGCCCTATGCCTCGCCCCATGTCGACGGCCGCCTCGAAGCCGACGATGCCTACTACCATGCCTCCGCACATCAAGTACCCATGGGCAGCGAGACGGGGACATTCTCATACACCGATTTTGCCTACGACCTCGACAGTCTCTATCTCATCAGCCTCGTCTATCGTCGCAAGGCACGCACCGAGGAGCCTTTCCCTGACGGCATCACGTTCTACTTGGAAAGCATCGGTCGCAACACCGACAGACCCATGAATACGGCCTACCGCTACCGTCTGTTGCCCGACGGCACGCTCTCCGTGGACAGAGGCAACGGCTCGACGTGGGTAGAGACCACGGCTGCCGACGTACACGTGGCGAGCAACCTTTCCTCCACCTACTACCGCATTGAAATGGCCATACCCTGGACTTCCGTCGGACTCACTTCTGCACCCATCGGACAAAGACTCGCCGTCGCCATCGAGATACTCACAGGCGATGGTACACAGCAACTCGTGGAGAGCATTGCCGACGTATCAGCTCAGAAGCCCGCCACGTGGATGCCGCTCGTCCTCGTCGAACCAGACCCTACAGGAAGCCCCTTCATTCCAATGAGGAAGCAAGATAGGAAAACTTACAACTTGTTGGGGCAACAAGTATCGGCCAACTCTCGAGGCATCATCATCCAGGATGGGAAAAAGAGCTTAATGCGTTAAGCTATTATTCTGCCGTCCTGCATGCAGATTTTGCGGTCGGCGAGGTCGGCGAGTTGTTCGTCGTGTGTGACGATAACAAAGGTCTGTCCCATCTGGTCACGGAGGTCGAAGAAAAGGCGGTGCAGTTCCTGCTTGTTCTGGCTGTCGAGCGAACCGCTGGGCTCGTCGGCAAAAACGACATCGGGCTTATTGACAAGAGCACGACAGACGGCCACACGTTGTTTCTCGCCTCCCGAGAGTTCGCTGGGCTTGTGCGAGGCACGCTGGGAGAGTCCCATGAAGGCCAGCAACTCTTCCGCCCGACGTCTTGCCTGCTGCCATGATGTGCCACAGATGAGAGCAGGCATCATGACATTCTCCAGTGCCGTGAACTCGGCCAGCAGCTGGTGGAACTGAAAGACGAACCCCAAGTGCTTACCGCGAAAGGCGGAACGCTTGGCATCACTGAGCTTCATAACATCAATGCCATCGATGATGACGCTGCCGCTGTCGGCACGGTCCAAGGTGCCCATTATCTGCAGGAGTGTCGTCTTGCCTGCACCGCTTGGTCCAACGATGCTGACCACTTCGCCTCGCTGAACCTGAAGGTCGATACCCTTCAACACCTCGAGGCTGCCGAAGCTTTTCCGTATGTCGTTTACTTCTATCATCTCAAAAACTTTTTTCCTTTTGTTACGTTGATGCCATGATGCATTTGGCGATTTGACAATTTACGCCCGTTGAGGTCGTAAGCCTCCTCTAAATCTCCCCCTGAAGGGTGAGACTTTAAGTCCTCCCCTTCAAGGGAGGGTTTGGGAGAGGCTATTCCATCGGGATGTTCCAGCAGGTACAGGAGCCCTGCTTCGGCATCTATCTCGCCGTAGCCATAGTCGTTGTTGGGATAGACGAGCGAGGGGTCGTGGCGTCGGCAGGTGGCCTGAAAGGCTTCGATGGCTTGCTCTCTGGTCAGGTTGGGAACAGCCTCGAGCCATTGGGCTATGATGCCGGCTGCTATGGGGCATGCCATGCTGGTTCCTGCCTGCGAAGACCATGAGTAGTTGCGCCCGCGGAAGGTATAGCGGGCCACGTCATAGCTTGCCATTGCATCGCCCGGATTGTGCTCAGCATAGTAGCTGTTGAAGGCAGCCACGATGTTGGTGCCAGGTGCTACCACCTCCGGCTTGACGTGGCCGGCAAGGGAGGGGCCCCGGCTGCTGTATTGTCCCACTTCGCCATTTCTGCCCCAATCCTTCTTCACCCAATTGCCGTCGGCATCCGTGAAGCCTGTCCTATAGGCTGTTGCTCCAACGCAGATGACGTTGGGATCAGTGGCTGGGAAGAGGATATTATGGGTCTTCTCGGCATCTTGATAGTCGGGGTAAATGGCCTGCGTGCTAAGGTGCCCTATCTCCTGAAAGACCTCCACTTCGGCTTCCTTGCCGCTCACGCCTATGCCCATCTGCACAGAGAGCAGGTTGCCTTTGCCTATCTTGTTTATCACGACGTCGGTGGCAAGCTGGCTGTCGTCGTAGCAGCAGTCATAGGTGCCAAAGATGAGTTCAAATGTAAGGCCGCCTGCCGTGACGGTATCGACGAGGAGGCTGTCCTCGGTGGCAAGGATGTCGTCGAGCGAGACTTCATAATTCAGGAGCGTCTCGGTGGGGGATTGCATGAAGTCGAGCTGCAGGTTGAAGTTGCCACGGCTGCGAAGCAACATATACGTTGTGTTGCCGGAAGGCGAGATGAGCGATGCGGAACGTTCCTTCCCGACGGGTTTCTGCATGTAGGTGTAGTAGACGCTCTGATTGCCGGCTGCGGTGCAGATGATGCGGCCTGGGCGAACCAAGCTGTCGAGCACGATGCCAAAGAGTTGCGCCTCGCCCCATAGGTCCTCGTGGGAGCCTTCGCTGAAGCTGATGACGCAGGGTTTGTTCACCTGGTCGGCATAGCGGAAGATGTATTCAAAGCCCAGCAGGTCGATGACCGGACCATACATGTCCCACAGCGAATCGGGCACCAGCTCCTTGTCGTCCGAGACAGCATTCGAGACGAGACAGATGTCGGCATCGGGTGCCATGCCGATATAAGGCGAGTCGTACCCGCTGCCGGCGGCTGTGGTGGCAGTATGCGACCCGTGGTATTGCAAGGGGCTGTCGGAGGAGCATGCCTTGCGCAGGATGCTTTCCTCCGAGGTATAGGCTGCTCCGATGGGCAGTTCCATGTCCACCTCGTCGCCTTGTTCTTCGTAGTCGAGCATGTCCCAGAATGACTTGACGCGATAGGTGCTGAGGTCGCGGCTGTAGAAGGAGGGGTTGGTCAGGTCGAAACCGATGTCCATGACGCCCACTACGACTCCCTTTCCCGTATAGGACGGGCGATAGGGTGTTGCAGAGCGAAGGAGGTCGGAACGTGTGATGATGGCCGAGGTGTCGGTCTGGGCATCGCATACCTTACCACATTCGATGCGCGTCACCTCCGGGCGCAATGACAAGGCTCCGAGTTCTTTCTTCGGAACACTTGCCGCATAGATGTTGCCCCAGTGCGCATAGCTGCGGCAGCCGTGCTGTTTGAGCACTTCTTCACTCTCGCTCTGGACAAGGGCGAGCATGCGGGCTTCGGATTGCTCCCTGGCTTTTGCTCTCAGCGCAGTGCTCTTGTGGCCTTCCTCCTGCATGACTGCATATCGGACGAGTGGCGACATCTTGTCAAACCTGGGCCGCTGGGCTTCTGCAAGGAATGGCAGCATGAGTACAAGCAGGACCATTGCCGAACGTCTGGCCGTAAAGAGGAAGCGGCGTATCAAGCCACTGAGCGAACGCGGCTGACGCTGTACTGCCGTGCCGTTAGGTGTGAAGACGGAGATGCTTTCCTGCGGCTCGCCCCATTGGTCGGGGAACAGGAGCATGACGCTCGTATGGCTGAAGTAGCGGTGAATGAGCAGGGGAAGCTCCTCGAAGCTGTTCTGGTAGGAGATGAAGCCTGGGCGTGCCGTCACGGCAACAAGCATGCAGCCAAGCCCCATGTCGTGCCTCAGATTGAGGAATTGCATCCAGCGGTTCATCTCGAAGTAATGGGAGCGGACGTGACTGTGCTTCTGCTCCATGTATCCTTTTATATATGGCAACGTGTCGGCATGTGCATGATATTCCAGATGGCAGTCGAGTTCCTCGCCTATTCTGCATACATGTTCCAGCCATTTGTAGAAACCCACTTCGTATTCAGCCTTCTGGGGGACGGCAACGACGACGCGCCGGATGGTGCCTGGAGGCACGATGCTGCGGACAGCCATCACTTCGCGGTGAGTGCCGTTGACGACGTTGTCTATCACGCTACCCAGCGAGGACTTGGGCATGCCGGACGTCCTGTCGTTCAGGCAGACGATGACCTCGCCACAGTCATACTCGTTCATCGTATGAAGGATGCCGCCTGCGATGTTCGTGCTCATACGGTTGAGGACTGCCATCGGCACGTCGGCAGCAGCGGCCACCATCTGTGCCTGCTCCAGCAACCTGTGTCCCAAGGCCTGCCCTTTAAGGGAAGGTTTGGAAGGGTCTTCATAGGAGACGCAAAGTCCCATGAGGCTGTCGGGGATGAAGGGGTTGCGGATGAGAATGGCAAGCTGTGTCATGACGTCCACGTTGTCCTCCTGACTGTAGGTAATCAGGCATTTACCGTGATACGAACCTCTGTTGTCCTCGAGGGAGGTGTCGCTCAGTGCCAACTGTTTAGCCCCTCGGGTTGTGGCGAAACCACTAATCAGGCAGCTGAAGAGGATGAGCATGACGGTACCGCCCAGCACTTCGTCATTCATGAGGCCGACACTGGGTGCCGTGCCGATGGTGACGATAGCGAGGGCTCCTGCTGCATGGGCATTGGTCAGGCCGAACATCAGCCACATGCCGCTCCTGCCCTCCCCCATCGTCCAGGCCATGATGGCAGAAGCAATCAGCTTGGAGAGCGTACCCGTCACCACCATGACCGCTATCAGCCAAAACGTTTCGGGATGACGGACCAGTATGCCGATGTCGATAATCATACCGACACCTATCAGGAAATACGGAATGAAGAGTGCGTTGCCCACGAACTCGAGGCGCGACATCAGGGGACTCGTCTTGGGAATGAGACGGTTGACAATCAAACCGGCGAGGAATGCTCCGAGCAGCCCCTCAAGCCCCACCATCTTCGCCAGCGAGGCACTGAGGAAGACGAGCGTCAGGATGAAGATGAACTGCATGACGCCATCTTCGTAGCGACGCAGGAACCAGCGGCCCACGCGGGGAAACACCAGTATGGCGAAGGTGACATAGAGGGCGCACTTCAAGCCAAAGAGAAGCCATGTGGTCCAAGATGTGTCGGGATTTTGCCCGCCCACCACCAATGCCAGGACAAGCAGGGCTGCGAAGAGGGCGATGGCTGTGGCAACCACGCTGACGACGACCGACCTGTGACGGTTCAGACCGTAGCGTCCCACGATGGGATATGTCACGAGCGTATGGCTGGCATAGATGCAGGCCAGCAGCAGACTGGTGGAGAGTCCGAAGCCGAGCAGCCAGACACTCGTGGCAATGCCCAGGACGAAGGGTATCGTAAAGGTGAGGATGCCAAAGCTGAAGCCTGCCCGGCCGTACAGCTCCACGCTTCCCATCTCAAGCTCAAGGCCGGCAAGGAACATGATGTAGTAAATGCCCACCTGTCCGAAGAGCTCGAACGAGCGGTCATGTGCCAAAAGGTTGAAGCCGTACTGACCAACGAGGATGCCTGCAATGATGAGTCCCACGACTGGCGGGATGCGGAGCCTCCGGAACAGCATCGGTGCGAACAGAATGATGGCCAGCACCACCGAGAATATCCACGTCGGGTCGGTGATGAGAGCTGTCGCCGTAGCAGCTTGAAGGGCACTGAAAAGCATCATTTGTGGCACATTATTATATAAATCGGGAGCAAAATTACGAAAAAACGAGGGAAATGCAAAAGGAAAACTTGTTTTTCTTTTCATTTCCTCCGTTCGGACGGATTTCAAATCCCGCAGAACAGGAACAGCAGAATGGGTTATGCGAAGGTAGCTTTAGCTCGACAAAACCTGGGCGTAGTGCTCAGCGAAGACAATCGCGCCATGGTGCTATAGCATCCATAAATCAACTCTCTTTTTAACTTCCTCTTTAACTTCAGTTACTTTTCAGTAACTTTTCAGTTGGTTCTCAGTAAAATCTAAGTACGAACTATATCAATTCTCTATAAGATCTCTATAAGAACCGTATTCTATAGTATAGTGATTTTATAGAGATCTTATAGAGAATTTGTATAGCTGTTACTGAGAATTG
>FLNY01004371.1_pt1 | contig 65513 bp, 56 predicted proteins | sample 1140381 | NCBI WGS metagenome assembly FLNY01 (sample SAMEA3878172, study PRJEB12797) | bioreactor metagenome | biome: Moose rumen | place: Sweden | collected 2011-10
ATCAAGCCATGAACAGATTGCTCAAAGCGCGTCTGCTGCTCAACGCCCAGCTGTTCATCGGCGAAAACCGGTTCGACGAGTGTGAGGCACTCTCCAAAGACATTATCGGAGGTAAATACGGCAACTACAGCCTTGCAGAGAACTACCGAGACATCTACTCCATAGACAACGTTAAGTGTCCAGAGGTAATTTTCGCACTCGCGTCGGAAGACGGACAGGGTGCCACCAACGCCTTGTGCAATGTCCGCACAATGGTGATGATGCCGTACAACTATAATGAATATTGTGACAACATGGATAAGTATGGTGGCATCGGAGCATGGAACTGCGTATGCCTCACACCGTCATTCGACAACAGCGGAACAGTTCAGCCTACAGGCGGCACAACCAATCCTAAAAGCTTCCTCGCAGACTATGGAGACAAACTCGGTGCTACCTACGAGAGATTCGACGATCGTGACATCCGCAAACAAAACTACGTTTATGACGCCGCAACGGGCACCCATGGACCTGGGATGTTCCTTAAAGGAACCATCCGTGCCAACTATGGAAAAGGAGACGTGCTGAAAGCCGATGCCGACCGTGACGGACAGGACCTCGTTTTCGTGGATCAGGTAGGAACATTCCTGAATATGGGCCGAAATCTGGAGAATGTGATGAGTCCTCGATGGGGCGAGACCAACTCTGGAGTGCGAATGATGAAATATCCGATCTATCCTGCCGAGGCAGGCAAAGGATTCAAAGACATCGACGACGTGCAGTTCCGTCTGGCAGAAGCTTATCTGAATGTGGCTGAATGTGAGATGCGTAAAGGCAACAAGAACGAAGCCAAGAAATATGTGGATTCCATACGCAGACGTTATTTTAGAACATCCGATGCGCTCAATGAGCCTGGTCCGGGATTCACAGACTTCGACATGGACTGGATCCTCTCCGAATGGGGGAAGGAATATCTTGGAGAAGGGAATCGCCGCCGTACAGACCTCCGACGATTCGATAAGTTCACACATGGACAATGGTGGTTCTGGGGCAGAGCCACAGAGACTGGAGTGAACCTCCCTGCCAAACGAGACCGTAAATATGAATGGTATCCGCTGCCTGCGAACGCTCTCGCTGTGAACCCTGGTCTGATACAGAATCCGGCTTACACCGCTCAGTAATACTAACACCTCTTCCCTGATGACGTGAAGAATACACGCATCATGAAGTGGATAACAAAATAAATAACGTCCAAAAAATCTGAAAATATGAAGAAAAATATATTATGGCTTCTCACACTGTTATTTCCTGTTATGGGATTCTTGGGCAGCTGCTCAAGCGACGATGACATTGTGTTCGACCACGAACGACAGCAGTTTGAGACACGTGCCGACCGCATCTTATTGGAGTTCATCGCTCCGTTCGGTACTACAGCAAATGAGGAAATTTACATCCTCGGTGCATTCAACGGCGACAGCGCCGCCATAGGCAACCCCGATTTTCTGCTCACGAAAGCTCCTAACAGCGGCACTAAGTGGGGCATCTATATTGACCCTGCAGCTTATCTGAACGGCAAGACACTCGCCGACGGATTCCGTTTCTATTCCGTCAGCCAGGGCATGGAATACACGCTCAACGGTGAGTTGGCATTACACACCGACAACCCAGGACTGGGCACCTTCACTAATGTGTGGGGCCAACGCTGGGAGAGCTACTACTACAATGCTGACGACGAGCCTGCCATAGAGCACGACGGCTATGTGGTTTACGTGATTGACGAGACCGGATGGGACATCCATCTCTACCAGTGGGGCGATGTGAACGACCTCAATGGAACATGGCCTGGTGCAGCACCTACAGGCACTCAGGTGGTTAACGGACAAAAATACAAATACTGGGACATGGGTGCAGAGAACACAGGACTGAACCAGAACCTCATTTTCAACGACGGAGGAAACGGACAGCAACTGGCCGACTTCGCATACACCATTGACCACGACCTCTATCTGAGAGTGACAACCAGCGGTGTTGAGGAACTCTCTATGGGACCCGTTCACGACGGCTATGTGGTTTACGTCATCAACAAGACGTCTTGGGATGCCATCACACTCTACCAGTGGGGCGACGTAAACGACCTCAACGGAGTATGGCCTGGTTCAGAGCCTACCGGTACACAGAATATCAAGGGGAACGAATATCTCTACTGGGATATGGGAGAAGCTAACACAGGACTGAATCAGAACCTCATCTTCAACAATAACAATGGGGGTACTCAGCTGGCCGATTTCGCATACACCATTGACCACGATATATATCTGGAAGTGTCGGATAAAGGCGTGGTGGAGATTGACCCTTCCAACTATAATGGAGGAACAGAGCCTCCTGCACCTGCCGGTGAGAAGCACAAGTTCTACATCAACGACCTGACAGGGTGGGAGAATACCGGACTGTACGCTTGGGGTGACAACCTGCCTGAGCTCTTCGGAAGCTGGCCAGGCAAGACCGACTACACCACAGAGAACATCGGTGGCATTAATTTCAAAGTATTCGAATTCACCGGAAGCGGCGACACATACCACCCTATCTTTAATGGCAGCGGAGGACAAATCGACGGACCGGCCGTAACCACTGACCGCGACTATTTCTTTGAAGTCAGCGGATCCACTTTCAAGGAAATTGACAAACCGTCTGCAAACGCACATAAAATCTATATCAACAATCAGACCGGATGGGATGCCTTAGGACTGTACGCATGGGGTGACAACCTCCCTGAGCTCTTCGGAGGCTGGCCAGGCAAGACCGACTACACCACAGAGACGGTGAACGGAGTCGATTATGCGGTCTTCAGCTATGAGAGTGAGAACCAGGAATACCACCTCATTCTGAACAATGCTGGAGGAGGATCGCAAATCGACGGACCTGCCATCATTACTGGGAAAGATTTCTTCTTTATCGTGAGTGAAAGCGGATGGACAGAAAATTAATTTTTTCCGTGTGAATATTAATCAGAGACATTATGAACAGACATATCACCACCCTAATCATGTCGGTAGTTGCAGTGCTGGTCTTCTCAGCCTGCAACCCCAATAAGGGTAAACTGATGGTTGACAGCACCAAGCCTGTAAGTGCTGATAACAGGATAATCTACCAATTGAATATTGGAGCATTCACTCCCGAAGGCACATTCAATGCCGCTAAGGAGCGTCTCGATTACCTCGATACCCTGGGTGCCGATATTCTCTGGCTGATGCCTATATATCCGCGCGGTGAGATGAAAAACAGTCCGTATGCTTCCATGAATTTCGGTGAGGTGAATCCTTCCTATGGCACAGTCGATGATGTGAAAGCCTTTGTTGCACGTGCCCACGAATTAGGTATGAAGATATGGCTCGACTGGGTGCCAAACCATGTGGCGAACGAGAATCCGTGGGTAAAAACTCACCCCTACTATTTCACCACAGATAAAGAAGGGAAGATGATTCATCCGTTCGGATGGATGGACGTGCTGGAACTTAACTATCAGAATCCTGAATTGGTTGAGGAGATGAACAGAACAATGAAGTTCTGGGTGACCGAAGTGGGAATCGACGGCTTCCGATGCGACTATGTGTCTAGTCCTACCATTCCAGTGGAATATTGGCAGGATATTATCAAAAGCCTCAAAATGTTGAAAGACACTGAGTTTTTAAGTGAGACAGACATCACCGACCCGAACAATCAGCGTATCGACTCATGTGGGTTCGACTACGACTATGCGTGGAATTTCCAGATGCAACTGACACAACGGTTCGGAGGAAAAGGCACGAGTGCCGACTCTCTGAAAAATATCTGTGAGAAATTTCTCGACGAGTCGAAGCTGATTCACAATCATAGAATGGTCTATCTCACCAACCACGACCAGAACTACAATGACGGAGGACACACCCTGAAGGATTTCTACGGTGACAACCGCTACGCACTCTCTGTGCTTGAGTTCACACTCTTCGGAATGCCGCTCATCTATCAAGGACAGGAAATCGGCGACCCCGACACACTGAATTATTTTACTGATGCAAAAGTGAAATGGGAGAAGGTGGATAAGCAGATGCTGAACACAGTGCGAACTCTTATCGCTCTCCACCACAGCCAGCCTGCGATGGCGGCAGACAGCCCTGTTGAATTCCTCAACACCACCCATCAGAGCGTCCTAGCTTACAAGCGAGGACCTGTGGTTGTCGTGATGAATCTGGGACTCGACAAGATCGCAGCAAAGATAAAGGGCATTAAGAAAGCCACGTATCTACAATGGATTGACAGCAAAAACATCGCCAACGGCATCAGCTGCAATAAGGTGAAACTCGACGAGCAGAAACCTATTGACTTAGAGCCGAAAGGGTATGCCGTGTATGTGGGAGAATAATCGTTTGTATGATATACATCTGTATGGTTATACTTATGGTTAGAATAGTTAGTAATCGGGATGGTCGTCTGTGGGACGGCCATCTCATCCTTTATCTTATTTAAACATGAAACATCTTTATTTTTATATTGCGATTCTGATGACCGTTATCTCGCTGCCAGTACGTTCGCAGGACTATGTGGATAATATCAACCTCCATTCCTCCGCTTCTGACGGACAGAGTGTCATTTATGAAATGAACGTGGGGGCATTCACACCTTCCGGCACCTTCGCAGCAGCGGTCGCCAAACTGTCGGAACTCAAGCAACTGGGCGTTGACATCATCTGGCTCATGCCGGTCTATCCCAGAGGCGGAGGAATCAACAGTCCGTATGCCGCCACCAACTTCCAGCAAGTGAACTCTTCCTACGGCACCTTGAGCGACCTGAAGAACTTCGTGACGGAAGCACACAAGAAAAACATGCGGGTGTGGATCGACTGGGTGCCAAACCACACCGCCACCAATGCCGATTGGGTCAGTTCACATCCGGAATATTATACAATTAAGAATGGTCAGATGGTACATCCCAACAATTACAACGATGTGTGGGAGCTCAACTACAGCAACAGCGGATTGCAGTCGGCGATGAACGACTGTCTGAAATTTTGGATTGACCAGACAGATATTGACGGCTTCAGATGCGACTATGTGAGCAGCCCCACTATTCCCGCTTCCTACTGGACAACCACCATCTCTTTGATAAAGAACTACAAAGCAGGAAAGCGCATTCATTTTCTGGGAGAGGCTGACATTCCCAAAGATGCCACCCGTCTGATTAATGTAGGGTTTGACTACGACTATGCGTGGCAATTCCAGAGCCAACTGGCCGACTACGGCAGCGGAGGCAACACTGCGGCACGCCTGAGGGCATTCGCAAATACGCTGCTTGATTATTCAAACGGCATTTCATTCGCAAGGATGCTGTATGTCACCAACCACGACCAGAACTGGAACGAAAGCAGACAGACTCTCACCGCTAAATATGGCGATAACAGATACCCTCTCACGGTCTTCGCTTATACGCTTTACGGCATGCCGCTCATTTACAACGGACAGGAAACCGGAGGTAATCAGGCACTCAATTATTTCAACGACACAAAGATTGACTGGACGGCTTCTGATGCGAAGATGAAGAACACCATCCGCACGCTCTGTGCGCTGAAGCATAGTGTAACGGCTTTGAGCGACAAATCGTCGGTAGAATGGAAGACCGTGACGAATCTCACCACTTATCCTGGAGTGCTGGCATACTCCAGAAAACAAGACGACAGCGAGGTGTTAGTTGTGCTCAACATGGCCACTTCTAACGCATCACCTACTATTGTGGGACTCTCGTCTGGCGAATGGAGCCTGTGGCTCGACAGCGAGACCATCGGACAAGGCATCAGCCGCAAACAGGTGACTCTCAACAGCACAAACTCGTTCAACATTCCCGCTAAAGGTTATAAAGTATATGTGAAAGGAAAATTCTCCGAGGAGGAGCTCCCGCCAATTGAGCCTTATATACCCATGCTCGACAATGCTGACGAGATTTCCATCTTCTTCGAGACTCCCAACAACGACACCTATGCCGCATGGGTGTGGGGAGCACTCGGAGGTGGAGAGGCTTATTGCACAAACACATCTTGGCCCGGCGACATTATGCAACTGATGGGACAGACAGAATCTGGAAATTTTATCTATAAACAGACCTTCACACGCACCTCATCCATCCCCTCTTTCCTGATTATCAGCAAGAACAACGGGAATACGAAGATTTATGATGGCGTTGACTTTGTGAACCACGGCTACTACGTGGAGGGCAGCAACACCCCCGACAAGGTGATTACCGACATGGCACAGACCACGAAGAAGGGAGATGTGAATGAGGACGGTAAAATTGACATCAACGACGTAGTGGCAGTAATTAATCAGATGGCTGGTACTGCTACTTGGCGCTATGCGGATGTTAACGAAGACAAAAAAGTTGATATCAATGATGTGGTGAACATCATCAATATCATGGCTGGTATTTGACACCGAAGGAACTTTACTATGCTTCGGAGACATAAAAAATCTCTCGCTGGTTAGCGAGGGATTTTTTATGATATCTGTATCTCAATATCTGATTTTACCGTCATAATTGAAGATCGGCTGATTGGTCGGCACTTCCTCATCGTAGAACTGGACAGCGGAGTCGTTAAGTTTCGGATGTTGCTGGCGCAGAAGTCGTATTATCTCGGCTCCTGCCCAAAGGGTCGGTCCGTAGCCATGGGCAGCCATCGGATGAACCGGGCGATAGGCGTAGAAAGCGGCATCGAACCCCATGCCGGTGCCTACACAGACCCCTTCCACCTGGCCCCGCTCATTCACCATCGAGCTGACGGCATGCCAAGCCTGCAAAGCCACCGGACCGAAAGCCTTCGCGTTGAGCCACCCCTGATTGACGGCATGTGCCATACAATAGGCATAGATAGCCGTGGCGGAAGTCTCAAGATAGGAGTCGTTGCGGTCGAGCAGCTGATGCCAGAAGCCGTCGTGGTGCTGGAGTGCCGCCAGTCCTTCTGCATGATGCTGAAGGAGGCTCAACAACTGCGGACGCTGCGGATAGTCGGACGGCAGCACGTCGAGCACTTCACAGAGGGTGAGGATAGCCCAACCGTTGGCACGGCCCCAATGAAAAGCTGGATGCGGCTCCATCGCCTCCACCCATCCATGACGGAAGAGTTTTTTCTCCGGCACCCACATACGGCTGGCAAACTGAACGACCTGACGGACAGCTTCATCATAGTATTTCGTGTCGCCCGTGAGTTTGCCCATATAGGCTACGGCCGGCACACCCATGAACATATCATCAAGCCAGACCGTGTTCTTCTGGGGACGGAGGCGGGCAAAGGTCCCGTCGCTGAGACGGTATTCCTTATTCATGATATAGTCGATATAATGGTCGATAAGCGGACGGAGCGAACGGGGTTTCGACGCCTCCTTCATCAACTCTGCCTTGATCATCGAACAGCAGACAGCCCCCGCGTCGTCGAGTGCATGTGGGTCAACCACACGTCTCACGTTCGTGTCGATGGTCTTTCCCTGCTCATGCAGTCGGGTGAAAGCAGGTGCGATATCAGCCAGCAGCTGATGACGACGGAACACATAATCGCGGTAGGCCCGGTCGCCAGTTGCCTCGTAGGCAGCCAGCACAGCCGAATAGGTCACACCCCATTCATAGCTGGTCAGACGGAATCCGCCCTGCTTCAGCTGCGTGCCGCTGTTGATATTCTCGACAGCCACTTCCTCACCCGACTGTCGGTCAACCAGCACGGCTGGTGTCTCACTATCGATATAGCGGAGCACACGGTCCATCGTCTTTTTCACTTCCTCTATCTTCGGAATGCCGTAGCCCACACGGTATTCAGGCTTCATCAGATGCAGAGGCGTGTTATTGTCGTTCACCGCTTTCTGTGCTGATGAACTTGTAGCCATCATATAGAGTAACATGACGGCCAAAAATTGATGATTTTTCATTTTGTCGGACTTTATTACAAATGTAAATATACAAAAATAAGATTGTTTAAGAAAAATTATTATCCAACCGCTGATATGCCAGACGCTCGTCGCTGTTAGCAAGGAGGATGACGCCACAATAGGTGAAACCATGTTTAAGGATGTTATGCCGCATGATGCGGTTGTCTCGATGGGTGTCGATGCGGATATTCGTGTCCTTACTGAAGCAGAACTCTATGATGGACTGGAATATGCCGCGCACATCAGGCAGGCTGGCAATGCGGTGGATGACATGGTAGGGCAGGGTGTCGTCAAGCCACTGTCCGTCGTAAATAGTGGCATAGGTGGACTCAGGAGACGGAAGAAAAGCAAAATATGCCACTACCCTGCCGTTGTCCTCCACAACAAACGCCCCTTCCCTGCTGATATCCTCCTCCACATTCTCCAAAGTCGGATATTTGTCCGCCCATTGTCTGGTATTACCCGACGCCACCATGATTTGCTTGGCGGCGCTGAACACCTCCATGATGGACGGACCGTCAGCAGGCAAACGGACACTCCGAATGATTCTTTTCTGATGCTCAGACATGATAAGGGTCATTTACTTTGCAAATTTAATGGATAATTAGCAATTAGGAATGTGTATTTGAAAGAATTTGTTTATCTTTGCCAAAAACATTGTGTTATTATAGAGAACCAGACCGTTATGAAGCGATTATTGATTACTATGCAGATTTGTTTATGGGGTGCCGTCATTGGTATGGCACAACCTTTCGACGTGCCGACTGAAATATTCCTTAAACATTCAAGTGGAAATATAGTCACTCGAAAAACATCCGACGACAGAGCCATACTGTCGGCTCCAGCAGAGGGTGTCAAGGCTTTGCTCTTTATTCCCGACGGCACTGGCTATTATACGATTCAGGATCAGGAAAGCGGGCGGTTTATGACACGGCAGGGCAGTTGGAACACCTATTTTCTGGAAGACTCCACTTCCGACAATGCCAAGTATGCCATAGAAAAAGCCACAACCAAGCTCTACCGGCTAAAATGCAAATCGAACAGCAAATATCTTGGGACAGACAGCAACAATTCGGGAGCGTACCTCTACAGCGACAAGAGCGGGGACAACACACTCCATCACTGGTTCTTCACTACCAATCCAATAGAAGAACTGCCTGTCGATACCATCAGCTATCTGGTTCAGCCCGAACTCATCCGTCAGCATTTCGACGGATGGGGAGTGTCGCTCTGCTGGTGGGCCAATATGTGCGGACGCTGGAGCGACCAGAAAATAGATGAGATTGTGGATTGGCTGGTGAGCCCAACAGGACTGAACTTCCGCATCTTCCGCTATAACATCGGTGGAGGTGATGACCCGCAGAACCGCAACTGTACCGCCCACCACATGGCAAGCGGAAAGGGAGTCCGGGCTGAGATGGAAGGGTTCAAAGACTCACCGGATGACGACTATCACTGGGACCGTGACGCCGCCCAACGTAAAATCATGCTGAAAATCAAAGAAAAACGCCCGGACGCCGTGTTCGAGGCTTTCAGCAACTCAGCACCCTACTACATGACCTACAGCGGCTGCGTGGCGGGCAACACAAATGCTAACGACGACAATCTGCGACCGGAATATTACGAGGAGTTTGCACACTATCTGGTGGACGTATGCGTACACTACCGCGATGTCTATGGCATCGAGTTCAAAACCCTTGAGCCTTTCAACGAGCCGGTCACCAACTACTGGTATGCAGGCGGAAGTCAGGAAGGCTGCCATTTCGGTCTCAGTGCACAAGTGGCTTTTCTGAAAGTACTGTCTCCTATATTGAAAGCCTCGGGGCTGAACACGGTGATCTCAGCGTCCGACGAGACCAGCGTGAGCCAGTCGGTGACCGACCTGAAGCGTTATGTCAGCGACGGCATCGTGCCGCTCATCGGTCAGTGGAACGCCCACACATATACCGCCAATATCCAGGTCCGCACACAGCTGGCACAGCTGGCATACGACCAGAAAGTGCCGTTGTGGATGAGTGAGGTGGGAGCAGGAGGCAGCGGCATTGCCGGCAACCTCAGCCTTGCACAGAAACTGATTGACGATATGCGATATATGCAGCCTGAGACATGGGTGGACTGGCAGTATGTGGAGGAGAATAACGAACAGTGGTGCCTTGTCAGAGGCAATTTCTCCAATCAGACCTACAGCAAGGTGAAGAATTATTCGGTCAGACAGCAGTTCTCACGTTTCATCCGCGAGGGGTATGACATCATCACATCACTTAATAACCAGACGGTGGCAGCGCTGAATGCCATGGGCGACACGCTGGTGCTCGTGGTGCTGAACGAAGGAGGAGAGGCTACACATCAGGCCGACCTGACTGCTTTCTCATCAGTCAATGCCAGTGGTATCCAGGCATACCGCACCACTTCGGGCGAAGACTGTAAACAGGTAACGGGCTTTTATTCCTATGATGAGGAGAACCGCACACTGAACTATACCATCCCTGCACAGTCGGTCATCACCTTCGTCATCCCTCTCACGGCTGCCGGTGAGCAGCCGACAGAACGGATCCGCACCGATGCCGAATACCTGGTGATACCACGAATGGAGACAACCCAGGCTATGACAGCTGGCACCGACGAGCGTGTCACCATCGAGAACATCTCAATGAGTCCAGAGCAAATATGGACACTCATTCCAACCGGTGATGCCGACAAGTATGTGATTCAGAACAAGGTGGGACAAAAACTGACTGGAGCACGGGCACGCAACAGCGCTACACTGAACGCACTGACCGATGACGCCGACGAGCAGACTTTTACTGTGCAGGCCATCGACGGCATCCATTATAAGATTCTCTCAGCCTATGATCCTACGAACGGACTCGACTTAGCCAGTGAGAAGACCACATCCGGCACACGGGTGGATCTCTGGGAATATGGAACGACCAGCACGCCTACCCACCGCCAATGGCTGCTTGTGCCGCTGCCTAAGGAAAAACAAGCTGAAGAGGATGTGATTCGAGGTGACGTGAACGAAGACGGTAACGTGGATATCAACGACGTGGTGGCAATTATCAACCACATGGCAGAAACTGCTTTCTGGCGGTATGCTGATGTGAATGAAGATGAGAAGGTGGATATCAACGACGTAGTTGCTGTCATCAATATCATGGCGGAGAGGTGAGAGCGAAGAGGTGAGAGTTTTTAATTTGAAATGTCGAAATACCGAAAGATCGAAAAAAAATAAAGAATCATGAAGAAGGGAGCGGATATGTCCGCTCCCTTCTCTATTTATATGAATTCTGTGTGAACTATTATAGTCTCAAGCAAACACAATCGTCAGTCCGGCCATCACAATCGACACCATCGACATCAGTTTGATAAGGATATTGAGCGACGGACCGCTCGTATCTTTAAACGGGTCACCCACAGTGTCACCTACGATGGTTGCCTTATGGGAATCAGAGCCTTTTCCACCGAAATTACCCTCCTCCACCATCTTCTTGGCGTTATCCCAGGCACCACCCGCATTCGCCATGAACACAGCCAGTGTGAATCCCGCTGTCAGACCACCTACCAGCAGACCCATCACGCCGGCAACTCCCAGCACCATACCAACCACAATCGGGATGATGATAGCCAGCAACGACGGGAATATCATCTCACGCTGGGCAGAACGTGTGGAAATCTCCACACAACGGCTGTAGTCCGGTGTGGCCTTGCCTTCAAGGATACCCTTGATCTCACGGAACTGACGGCGCACCTCCTCCACCATCGACTGGGCGGCACGACCGACGGCACCCATCGTGAGTCCGCAGAAGAGGAAAGCTGCCATACCACCGATAAAGGCGCCTACCAGCACCTTCGGATTCATCAGGTTCACTTGGAAAAAGTCCATGAACTGCGTCATGTCGGCCTTGGCAGGGTCGAACACATTGCCCATGCTGTCAATAAACTGGCTGCCATGCTCAACAGCGCGCTGCATGGCGATTTTGATTTCCTCAACATACGAAGCGAGAAGTGCCAATGCGGTAAGGGCAGCCGAACCGATGGCGAATCCTTTGCCAGTGGCAGCAGTGGTGTTACCCAGAGCGTCGAGCGCGTCGGTGCGCTGACGCACCTCAGGCGGCAGTTCGCTCATCTCTGCGTTTCCACCGGCATTGTCGGCAATCGGTCCGTATGCGTCGGTAGCAAGGGTGATGCCCAGTGTGGAGAGCATGCCCACCGCTGCGATGCCGATGCCATAAAGACCACGCGAGAGGCAATTGGCCGACATAGAGAGGTCGAAGCCGTTGGCACAGAGGAAACTGAGCATGATGGCCACAGAGATGGTCACCACCGGAATCATGGTGGATATCATGCCGGTGCCTACACCTTTGATAATCACGGTGGCAGAACCAGTGAGCGACGATTCGGCAATCTTCTGCGTCGGTTTATAGGAGTGCGACGTGTAGTATTCGGTGCCCTGCCCGATAATCACGCCTGCCACCAGACCCGTAATGACGGAGAACGACACGCCCAGCCAGTTGTCAAGTTTCAGCAGATAGAGAATGACGAACGTAGCCACAGCGATAAGACACGCACTCACGTTTGTGCCGATGGACAGCGACCTGAGCAGGTTCTTCATCGTAGCGCCCTCCTTGGTCTTCACCATGAAGATACCGATGAGCGAGAGGAAGATGCCTACCGCTGCGATAATCATCGGGGCGATGACTGCTTTCAGCTGCATCTCACCGTTGAGCGCAAACGCAGTGGCTCCCAACGCAGCAGTACTCAATATACTACCACAGTAACTCTCATAGAGGTCGGCACCCATACCGGCCACATCACCCACGTTGTCACCCACATTGTCGGCGATGGTGGCAGGGTTTCGAGGGTCATCCTCCGGAATGTCCTGCTCCACTTTTCCCACGAGGTCAGCCCCCACGTCAGCAGCTTTGGTGTAGATACCGCCACCCACACGGGCGAACAACGCCTGACAGCTGGCACCCATCCCAAAAGTCAGCATCGTGGTGGTGATGGTGATGAGTGCCATCTCATCGCCATGATAGAAGCGGCTGAGAATCAGGAACCAGATGGCGATGTCAAGCAGGCCCAGACCAACCACAACCAGTCCCATGACCGCACCGCTGCGGAAGGCGACACGAAGACCACGGTTGAGTCCCTGACGGGCTGCGTTGGCGGTACGACCGCTGGCATAAGTGGCGGTCTTCATACCGAAGAATCCTGCCAGGCCAGAGAACAGACCACCGGTGAGGAAGGCAAACGGCACCCACGGGTTCTGCACATGAAGACCATAGGCCATAAAGGCGAATAGCAATGCGAGCACCACGAAGACGATGCCCACCACTTTGTACTGCTGACGCAAGTAGGCCATCGCACCGCGGCGCACATGACCTGCAATCTCTCTCATGCGTGGAGTTCCCTCATCTTCCTTCATCATCTGACGGAAGAAGAACCACGCCATGCCCAATGCCACTACAGATGCAACGGGCACTAACCAAAATACTGCTGGAATGTTCATAGAATTAGTTAGATTTAGTGATTTTTCGCAAAAGTAACACAAAATTTTTTTTATACAAAAAATATGCAAAGAAAAGTGGATTTTTATTTTTTTAAGGTACATTTTTTAATTAATAACCTCATCTATAAGGTTTATGTCAATAAAATTCACTAATTTTGCACAAAATTGTTAAATCAACAAACAGAAACAGAATACAATGGCACAAGAAGATATCTTCAAGAAAGTGGTGTCGCACTGTAAGGAATACGGATTCGTCTTCCCGTCAAGCGATATCTACGACGGACTCGGCGCCGTCTATGACTACGGTCAGAACGGAGTAGAACTGAAAAACAACATCAAGCAGTACTGGTGGCAGAGCATGGTACTGATGCATGAGAATATCGTGGGAATCGACTCATCCATTTTCATGCACCCGACCATCTGGAAAGCATCAGGACACGTCGATGCATTCAACGACCCGCTGATTGACAACCGCGACTCCAAGAAACGCTACCGTGCCGATGTGCTCATCGAAGAGCAGATTGCTAAATACGAAGACAAAATAGAGAAAGAAGTGGCTAAGGCGCGCAAACGCTTTGGTGAAGCATTCGACGAGGAGCAGTATCTCGCCACATCTCCACGAGTGGCTGAGACCAAGGCCAAACGGGATGCACTACACGAGCGCTATGCTGCTGCCATGCAGGGACCGGACCTCGATGAGCTCCGTCAGATCATCCTCGACGAGGAAATCGTATGCCCTATCAGCGGCACACGCAACTGGACCGACGTACGTCAGTTCAACCTCATGTTCTCCACTGAGATGGGTGCTTCCGCAGATGCGTCAATGAAGATTTACCTCCGCCCGGAGACAGCACAGGGTATCTTCGTCAACTACCTCAACGTACAGAAGACCGGACGTATGAAGATTCCATTCGGTATCGCTCAGATCGGTAAGGCGTTCCGCAACGAGATTGTGGCGCGTCAGTTTATCTTCCGTATGCGTGAGTTTGAGCAGATGGAGATGCAGTTCTTCGTAACACCAGGAACCGAACTGGAATGGTTCAAGAACTGGAAGGAGACTCGTATGAAGTGGCACCAGAATCTGGGATTCGGAGCAGAAAACTACCGCTTCCACGACCACGACAAGCTGGCACATTATGCCAATGCGGCCACAGACATCGAGTTCCGCATGCCGTTCGGATTCAAAGAGGTGGAGGGTATCCACTCACGCACCAACTTCGATCTCTCACAACATGAGAAATACTCTGGAAAGAGCATCAAATATTTCGATCCGCAGACCAACGAGAGCTATGTGCCTTACGTGATTGAGACTTCTATCGGCGTTGACCGTATGTTCCTATCCGTGATGTGCCACAGCTACTGTGAGGAGAAGCTGGAGAACGGCGAGACACGCACCGTGCTGCGTCTGCCTGCCGCTCTTGCTCCGGTAAAATTGGCTGTGCTACCATTGGTGAAGAAAGACGGTATGCCTGAGAAAGCTCGCGAGATTATCGATGACCTGAAATTCCACTTCAACTGTCAGTATGAGGAGAAGGACTCCATCGGAAAGCGCTACCGCCGACAGGATGCCATCGGCACGCCTTACTGTGTCACTGTGGACGGCGACACACTCAAAGATGACACAGTGACCATCCGATTCCGTGACACCATGGAGCAGAAACGAGTGAAAATCAGCGAACTGCGAGGCATCATCGAAGACAATGTGACGATTACAAGTCTGCTGAAGAAACTTTAAACTTTGAACTTTAAGGTTTGAACTTTGAACTTTAAATTATGAAGAAGAATATATTTCTGCTGTTATCGCTTATAGCTTCCACTATGTTGCTTTTCACCTCCTGTAAGGAGAGTGAGGAAGAGGGCGAGTGGGACAACTGGCAAGAGCGTAACGAGCATTTCATCGACTCCATCGCCACAGTGGCACGAGCCAACTCGGACGGTTCATGGACCGTGCTGAAAGCTTTCAATCTGGGTGACACCTTCCCGACGAATGCCGACAACAAATACTACGTGTATATGCAGAAGCTGGAAGAAGGCTCCGGTACAGAGAGCCCGCTCTACAACGACTCCATCCGTGTGCATTACTCTGGCAGGCTGATTCCTTCCGACACCTATCCTGCCGGCTACAATTTCGGCAAGAGCTACAGTGGCAGCGTGATGAATGCAGAGACCGATGTGCCGGCACTCATGTGTGTCAACCAGAATGTCATCGGCTTCGCAACGGCCATGATGCACATGAAAGTGGGTGACCGATGCAAACTCTATATCCCTTATTATCTGGGATATGGAACAAGCGATTACGCCACTGCGAAGATTCCGGGTTATTCCGCACTCATCTTCGATGTGAAACTGGCAAAAATATACAAGTATCAGATTGACACCGACACCAGTTGGTGGACAAAAAAAAGAAAATAATCAAGGAGTTAAGGTAAAAAAATTATAGGATTCAGGATTCATGAAATCAGACATCGAAATTGCGAATAGCGTGGAGCTGAAGGAAATCAGCTCCATTGCTGTGAATTTGGGAGTAGCCCGGGAAGATCTGGAGCCATACGGACATTATATGGCCAAAGTGCCGCTTTCCTATATCAACGAGGAGAAGGTGAAACAATCGAACCTCATCCTTGTCACTGCCATCAGCCCTACAAAGGCGGGTATCGGAAAAACAACCGTCAGCATCGGTCTGTCGATGGGACTGCGACAATGCGGCAAGAACGCCATCGTCGTGCTGAGAGAACCGTCACTCGGACCTTGCTTCGGAATGAAGGGAGGCGCATGCGGTGGCGGATACTCACAAGTGCTTCCGATGGACAAAATCAACCTGCATTTCACAGGTGACTTCCACGCTGTGACATCAGCACACAATATGATTACAGCACTGATGGACAACTATTTCCATCAGAACCGTGCCACCATACCACCGCTTCGGCAGATCCTGTGGAAACGCGTGCTTGACGTAAACGACCGCAGCCTCCGACAGATCGTCACAGGACTCGGACCTTATGCCAACGGGATTGTGGCGGAATCAGGATTCGACATCACGCCGGCTTCCGAAATCATGGCAATCCTCTGTCTGGCTTCCGACATGGAAGACCTCAGACGAAGGATTGACAACGTGCTGCTCGGCTACCGCATCGACGGCACCGAATTCACGGTGAAAGACCTGGGCATCACTGGCTCTATCCTGGCACTGCTCAAAGATGCCATGAAGCCGAATCTGGTGCAGACCACAGACAACGACCCGGCGCTCGTGCATGGAGGACCGTTCGCTAATATCGCTCACGGATGCAACACGATGGTGGCCACGAAGATGGGGCTCAGCCTCTGTGACTACGTCGTGACGGAAGCCGGATTCGGCGCCGACCTGGGAGCTGAGAAGTTCTTCGACATCAAATGCCGCCATATGGGCGTCTATCCGAAAGCCACCGTGCTCGTGGCCACCTGCAGGGGACTCAAACTCCACGGGGGTGCCACTGAAGAGACGATGAAAGAATTCAACCCAGATATCCTTCGACAGGGGTTCGCCAATCTCGACCGTCACATCGAAAACCTCCAACGTTGGGGACAGACCGTGGTAGTCACCCTAAACCGTCACAGCGACGACCACGACGAAGAAATACAGATGGTCATCGACCACTGCCGACAGAAGCACGGAGTGGCATGCGTGGTGAACAACGCATTCTCAGAAGGAAAGAAAGGATGTGAAGCACTGGCTCGAGAGGTGATTGACACCATTGAAAACAAACCGTCTCAGCACAAGGAAGACGCCATCTACCCGATTGACGGCAGCATGCGAATCAAAGACCGTATCGTGGCTGTATGCAAGAAAATATACAGAGCTGAAGAAGTGGACTTCTCGCTGGCAGCAAAAAACCTGCTGGCGAAGGTGGAGGCCGACGACACCTACAGGAATTTCCCGGTGTGCGTGGCAAAGACACAGTTCTCGTTCACTGAGAACCCTAAGGTGATGGGGGCTCCGGAAGGATTCACCATCAACATCCGTGAGATTGTCATCAACCGCGGATCCGGATTCATCGTGGCCATCGCAGGCGACATGATGCGTATGCCGGGACTGCCGAAACATCCTTCGGCATCCAACATTGATGTGGTGGATGACAAGATTGTTGGGCTCAGCTGATCTACAACCTCATTTTCAAGGCTTTTCCCTTATAACGGATAGTCTCTGTGATTGGTAAAGAGTCAATACCTACACACTTACTTGGGTTCACCAGCACCACATTGAATGTCCGCTCTTTCAGCATTCCCTTATATGCACCCTGACGATTGCCAATTGTCAGGGTGTGTGTTTTATCGTCGTAACGAATCTCGATAGTGGAATAGTCGCCACGCTCATAGTTGTAGTTCGTGCCTTCATCCTCATACAGGACAAACTGTCCGTCACGGCCTGCATAGACGAACAATGTGAGCGGGTCGGCTGCCTTCTCGTCGCTCCATTCCATGTCGGGACCCATCGGGAGGATGGCGCCTGCGGGCACATACACAGGTATGCGGCTGTAAGGAGCCTGGGCTTCTATGGTCTGACCTCCCTCATAATACGTTCCGGCGTATAGGTCATACCAACCGCACTGCCCGGGGAGATAGACGGAACGCGAACGAGCCTTGTAAAATCCCACCGGACAAGCCATGAGAGACGGACCGAACATCCACTGGTCCTTGATATCGTAAACCTGTCGATCTCCGTTGAAATCCATGACAAGCGCCCGCATCATCGTATAGTCGTTGAGATGTACCCACCCTGCCATCGAATAGAGATATGGCATCAGACGGTAGCGAAACTTGTCGTAATAGACAAATGACTGATAAGCGGGATGATTCTCAGGAGCGATATTCCATATCTCACGCAAAGGCCACTGGCCGTGCACCCTGAAGAGCGGGATGAACGCACCGAACTGGCTCCAGCGGGCCTGGAGCTCACGCCATTCCTTCAGGTCTTCCGTCTCCTCACCAGTACGGTCGTAATGCTGCTGTGCACGAACATAGCGGTTTTCCACACAGAAACCACCCTGGTCCATTCCCCAGAACGGCAGACCGGCAAGCGAATAGTTCATGCCGGCGGTCATCTGGGCACGCATGTCCTCCCAACGTGTGCCGATATCACCGCTCCACGTGGCGGTGGAATAACGCTGCTCACCGGCAAAGCCGCTGCGAGTGAGGAGGAACACCCTCGGTTCGTCGGACTGACCGCCATATACACTACGCTGACCGTTGTAGATAGCGTCTGCGTTGACGATGCTGTAGGCATTGAAATATTCGGTGGAGGTGCCGAGCGCAGTCGGTCCGCTGAGTGCCTTGCGGTACCACATCGGTGTGCAGTCGCGAACATTCGGCTCACTGGCATCCATCCACCAAGCGTCGATGCCACGGTTATATCTGCTGTAGAGCTGATTGTCCATCTGCTGCCAGAACAGGCGACGGGCACCTTCGTCGTAGGCATCGTAGAACGAGCCCAGATAGCCGAGCCAGTCGTGGATATCGTCTTCCACTGCCTGATGGTACATCCACCCTTTGGCATCCAGTTCTTTGTAGTGGTGGGTGGCACAATAGAATTTCGGCCATACGGAGATCATGAACCGCCCGTGCATCTGATGCACACTATCGAGCATCGCCTGAGGATTGGCGAAGCGCGAGGGCTCAAACTCATGGCTTCCCCAGTCGTCTATACGCCAGTAGTTCCAGTCTTGCACGATATTGTCTATTGGAATCCGACGACGGCGGAATTCATCCAGCGTCTGCTCCACCTCTCCAGCGGTCTTGTAACGCTCACGGCTCTGCCAGAACCCCAACACCCACTTAGGATAGACCGGCGCCTTACCGGTGAGCGTACGGTAGCCGGAAATCACCTCATCGAGGTTGCTGCCACAGATAAAATAATAATCCATGTCGGGAGACATCTCACTCCATATTGAAAGCTGACGGAGCTGACCGTCCGTACGGGGCTCTGCCACCCTCAGGCCGCAGTAGCTCACTCCGCCGTCGGGCTGCCATTCAATACGAATCGCGGTCTTGCCACTGACGACCGACGTGAACTTATAGCTGTTAGGGTTCCATGCCGTCCGCCAACGCTCCGGCACCACCAGCTCTCCTCCGATATACACCTTGATATATCCCGCATAATAGAGGATAAACTGATAAGGGTTGTTTGACAGGGAGGCATGCAACGGCTCGATAAAACCTTCATACACCACCTCCGCACCCTCCAAGTTGAACCCTTTAGGAAGATTCTGAATACCGCCTTTGTCGGTCGCCTTGCACAAAGCCGAACCAGCCGGCATATCGTATTCATAATAGAGAGAATCCTCCTGACGAACCAACGTCTGACCCCTACGGTCGGTATAGGTACCGGTCAGTCCGCCATCACGGCCATCCTTGTCGTAGAGCCTGAACGCACGGTTGAGCTGGAGATAGTAGTCGGGATTACCGAAACGGCAGTAGGAATAACTGTCCCAAAGCACTCCGAAATTCTTATTCGACACCACGAACGGCACACTCACCTTGGTGTTATACTGATACAAGTCCTCGTTCTTACCAAGCATATTCAGCTCTTCCGACTGGTGCTGGCCCAGTCCGTAGAGAGCCTCACCGGGATTGTCCATCAACAACTGCCAGGTCCAGCCACGACGCTGCTTGTCAGATACTTTCGACAGATCCACTCCGATTTCACGGTCGGGCACATAGAAGGGCTTGAACCGCTTGCCGTTTTCCGCCTCTTCGGTCAGCAGTTTGCCGTTAGCATCAAAAAAACGCACATTGCCGTCGCTCTTACGTACTAAGGCTTTCATGGATCTGGTGGCTACGGTCACTTCCAACTGTGTTTCCCGAACGTCAAACTTCACATTAGAGGTCTGTGGCAAAATAATCAGGCTTTCCTTCTTGATCGGGAACGCAGGCTCAGCAGTGGCACGGACACGGAAAATCCGCTCACCCACCACTTCCACACAAACGATACGGGCACCTTCGACTGACGGTTGTTCCACACTGACAATCACACGGTTGCCATCCCGTTCGGCAATACCGGCGCTTGCTAGTGCCGACAAACAGAATAACAACATCAAAAACAAGGACTTTCCTTTCATCTGATTAAAGATTTACGGTTTTGCTTACAAATTTAAGCATAAAAGTGTAAAAATCACATTTTTATGAAAAGAAATTCATCATTTTTGCTTATCTTCGCAACAAATATACGTTCTTAAGAAATCATTAATTCCTTTTAAATATGAAGAAAACGAGACAGTTACTGATGCTGCTCACCTGCATTGCCGTGATGTGTGTGGCAGCAATTCAGAAAAATGGCAAATTACTTGGCTATAAAGTATGTGGAGATGAAGAGGACACTGTAGCTGCAGTAGCAGATACAGTGGCAACGGATTCCATCCAGACAGACACTGTGGCAACGGATTCTGTGGTGGAAGACTCTGTACCTATGAAAGTAGAGACGATGAAAACGCGCGACGACGGCACCATTGTGGTGAATACGACAGACCTGTGCAAGAACGTGAACGGTTATGAAGGACCGGTGCCGGTGGAGATTTCCATCAAGGACGGTGTTGTCAGCGAAGTGAAGCTGCTGACGAACAACGAGACCCCGGGATTTATCGACGAAGCTGCGGTGATTGTGGCCAACTGGAAAGACAAGAAAGTGGAAAAGGCGCTGAATCTGGAAGTGGATGCAGTGAGCGGCGCCACCTTCTCATCCAAAGCCATCATCACCAACACCCGCGAAGGCTTGAAATATGCGATTGAGAACATGCCGGGCGAAGATGCCAAAGATGCGCTGGCTGCCTACTCTGGCGAAGGAATGGATATGTCCGCCAAGAGCATCATCGGACTGATTGTCGTACTGATGGGCGCTATCATCCCGCTGTTCTTCAAGAACAAGACCATGCGCACCGTACAGCTCATTCTCAATGTGGTGATTCTCGGTCTGTGGTGCGGCACTTTCCTCAACTACACCCTCTTCCTCGGAGCACTGTCCAACGGAATGAACATCTGGGCCTCACTCATACCGGTTGTGATGCTCATCGTTGCGTTCATCTATCCTCTCTTCGGGAAGAAACAACACTACTGCACACATATATGTCCGTTCGGCTCACTGCAGGATCTCGCCGGCAAATGCAGTAAGAAAAAGGCAGCTATTCCGCACAGCACACTGCGTATCCTCAACTGGTTCCGTCAGGGACTGTGGATTGTGCTGATGGCCTTGATGGTGCTCGGACTCTGGTTCGACTGGATTAATTATGAGTTCTTCACAGCCTTCATTTTCCAGGCTGCATCATGGGTGGTGATTGTACTGGCTATCATCTGCACCCTCACTTCCATCTTCGTACCACGTCCATACTGCCGTTTCGTTTGCCCTACAGGCACGTTGATGAAAGCAGCAGAAGACAGGTTTTGACTTACTTTGAGGTTTGAGTTAGATATAGATCCGGAAGTCTTTATTTGGGTTTCCGGATTTTTTTCAACTTTTTTTGATTTTTTTCAACTTCATGTAATGTTTCGTAATCACCTTGCGTCTAATGGGTGTAAGTTTTAAAAATCATCCAAACAAATTCATTTATCGTGGAAAAGAAAACTGACAAAGAAGTCATGGAGCGCCAATTCGCACAGCTGGTGCGACAGCATAAAAGTACCATCTACACTGTGTGCTATATGTTCTCCAACGACTCTGACGAGGTGAACGACCTCTTCCAGGAAACACTCATCAACGTGTGGAAAGGAATGGAAGGGTTCGAAAACCGAAGCGACATCAAGACGTGGATATACCGCGTGGCTCTGAACACCTGCATCTCCATCGACAGAAAGAAACGGCGCCGTTCTGCTCTGCCTTTGGAAATGGACATCAACCTGTTTGAAGACAAGGACAAAGAGACTCTGCAAGTGGACATCCTACACAAGCGTATCTCCAAGCTGCGTCCGCTCGACCGTGCCATCGTACTGCTCTGGCTCGAAGACATGAGCTACGACGAAATCGGACTGATCGTGGGTATATCAGCTCAGAATGTCGGTGTGAGATTATTCAGAATTAAAGAAGAACTAAAAAAAATGTAAACTATGGAAATGGAAGAAATGCGTCAGCAAATTGCTATTCTCAAGGAGAAACTGGCAAAACAGGAAATTGTAAACGAAAAAATCATCCTCAAAACTATAGAAGAAAAGATGCAAACCATCAACCGAGATAAAATCAGGGTAAGAGTTTTGAATGTTTTCAGCCTTATATTCTGCACACTCGTTTTTGCCGTTGCCGGTTTCCCGATTTGGTTTGTCATCGCTACAGTGGTAATTCTTAGTGTTTGTCTCTTTGGGCATGAATGGGCTTATAAGGACATTGACAACAATCTGGGCAATGTCAGTCTGATTGAGATGAGAAAAAATGCAGTACATGTGGCCTCCACCAATGCCAAATGGCTAAAAATCGGTTTCTGCCTGAGCATTCCTTGGCTCGGTGCGTTACTCTATGCGGACTATCAGATTGTTGAGGATTACCAACGCGATTTTTTCGGCTATATAGCAGCAATCTATGTGGTGGGTGCTGTCATTGGTGGACTTATTGGTTACAATATCTACCGAAAACAACAGAAACACGTGAAGAACCTTATCCGGGAAATTGATAATTACACGGAAAGTGAACAATAAACAGGAAATAGAATATATTGAACAGTGAATAGTCGCGACTATTCACTGTTTTTTTTATTTGTAGAGGATGCGGTTAGTGACGCGTTCCACGGAGATGACAGTGCCATCCTCTCCTACGATTTCCACATTCCAAACGTGGGTGGACTTGCCGGCATGGAGCAGACGGGCCTTGCCGTACACCTTGCCTTCTGTAGCTGACATGGTAAGATGAGTGCCCGACACCTCCGTACCACATACAAGAGCGTTCTCATCGAGGCCGGTGAGGTGTACCGAACCGGCGCCCGCCACCGTCTCTGCCAGCGTGAGAGAAGCACCGCCATGTAGAATCCCAAAATACTGACGGGCAGCATCTGTAATCGGCATCTCAGCCAGCACTACATCGTCATCCGACGGTAAGAACCTGATACCCAGAGCCTCCACCATCGTGCCATGCATTTTTGCGTTTAATATGTCACATTCTTGTTGGGTCAACATGATTACTTTGAGATTTGAACTTTATAGTTACTGAAACTTTTGAAACCTTTATAGTGCAAAGTTAAGCATTTTTAATCACTTTTCACTATTCACTTTTCACTATTCATTTAAAAATTCGTATCTTTGCAGAGATTTTCGAAAATCATTCTTTTATGAAGAAACTTCTGATTGAAACTTATGGCTGCCAGATGAACGTGGCGGACAGTGAGGTTATTGCCTCAATCCTGAAGATGGCAGGCTACGAATCGTGCGATTCGCTCGACCAGGCCGACGCCATTCTTCTCAATACCTGTTCCGTACGTCAGAACGCAGAAAATAAGATTGTCAACAGACTGGAAACCCTCAACAACCTAAGGCAGAAACGGAAAGACAAGCCTCTGATTATCGGTGTGGTAGGCTGTATGGCCGAGCGAGTGAAAGACGAGCTTATCGAAAAACACCATTGTGACATCGTGGCCGGTCCCGACGCCTATCTCTCACTGCCTGAACTCTTTGCGGCAGCAGAAGTAGGAGAGAAAGCCATCAACATCGAGCTTTCCACAACCGAGACCTACAAAGACGTGCTGCCCACACGCATACACGCCAACCACGTGTCAGGATTTGTGAGTATCATGCGCGGATGTAACAACTTCTGCCACTACTGCATCGTACCCTACACACGAGGACGCGAACGCAGCAGGGACGTGGAGAGCATACTCAACGAGGTGAGAGACCTGAGAGACAAAAACTATAAAGAGGTGACGCTGCTCGGACAGAATGTCAACTCCTACCAATGCGGTGAGATCAACTTTCCGGAACTGCTCAGACGCGTGGCTGAGGCTGTGCCAGAGATGCGTATCCGTTTCACCACCTCCCATCCGAAAGATATGAGCGATGAGACTTTGGAAGTGATGGCCTCCCATGACAATATCTGCAAGCATATCCATCTGCCTGTTCAGAGTGGTAGCAACCGTATCCTCAAGCTGATGAACCGCAAATACACACGCGAATGGTATATGGGCCGCGTGGAGGCCATCCACCGCATATTACCAGCGTGCGGACTCACCACCGACATCTTCGTGGGGTACCACTCAGAGACTGAGGAAGACCATCAGGCTTCTCTCTCGCTGATGCGTGAATGTCAGTACGACTCTGCTTTCATGTTCAAATACTCTGAGCGACCGGGCACATACGCTTCCAAACACCTGCCCGACGACGTGCCTGAAGAAGTGAAACTCCGCAGACTGAACGAGATGATCGCACTGCAGAACGAACTCAGCGCTGAGAGCTACCGAAAGGATATCGGCAAAGAGTTTGTCGTGCTGGTGGAAGGAGTGAGCAAACGCTCACGCAACCAACTCTTCGGACGGACGGAGCAGAACAAGGTGGTGGTGTTCGACAGAGGCACACACCATATCGGCGACTTCGTCCGCGTAAAAATCACCGGCTCCTCATCTGCCACCCTCAAGGGCATCGAAATTTCCCAATAATCATTCTTAATTCCTAATTTATACATAAATGTCACGACATAAGAAAACTTCATACACAGGTTATTTCAGCACCCAGTTTCTGACATCTCTGCTCAGCACCACCTTCGTGCTGATGCTGTTAGGCACCATTGTGCTGTTTGTGCTCAGTGCCAAGAAAATCTCCACTTACATGAAGGAGAACGTCATCGTAAACATCTATCTGAACGAGAATGTGGACGAAGCGCAACTGAAAAAGCTCCAGGCCGACTTCGAAAAGGCTGGCTACGTGAAGGAACAGTCCTATAAACCGAAAGAAGTGGCGCAGGAAGAGGCCAAACAACTGCTCGGAACCGACCCGAGCGAGTTTGTGGGGTACAACCCGTTCATGGCAGAGATTGAGTTGAAGATGACGGAGGATTACAGCAGCAAGGACAGCCTCGAGAAAATATCGACAGCACTGAAGCTGCGTCCGGAAATCAACGACGTGGTGTATCACCCCGACCTGGTGGAGTCGATGAACAAAACCATCAACAAAGCCACCATCGTGCTGCTGATTCTTGCAGCTCTGTTCACCTTCATCTCGTTCGGACTGATCAACAACACCGTACGACTCACCATCTTCGCGCGCAGATTCCTCATCAACACGATGAAACTGGTGGGAGCCTCGTGGGGATTCATACGCAAGCCGTTCCTCAAACAGTCGTTTGTGATGGGCATCGTCTCATCGCTGCTCGCTTGTGGAGCACTCTACGGACTAGTTCGCCTTCTCTACAACTACGCTGGTGACATCAGGGAAATAATCGACTGGCAGACACTGGCCATCGTGGGCGGTTCGGTGATTGTGTTCGGACTGCTCATCACCTTCCTCTGCACCTACATCTCGCTCAACAAATACCTCCGTATGTCGAGTAATGATTTGTACCATATTTAGTTGATGGTTGACAGTTGACGGTTAACAGTATATAAATTTTAAATCGATAATAAATTAAATATATGAACGACAGAAATTTTGCATTCAGCAAACGGAATTATATCCTGCTGATTATCGGATTTGCCATTGTCATCCTGGGATTCATCCTCATGGCAGGCGGTTCAACCACTGAAGAGGCGTTCAACCCGGATATTTTCGGAACACGCCGCATCGTGGTTGCACCAATGGTGTGTCTTTTCGGATTTATCTTCGTCATTGCAGCCATTCTGTGGAAATTCCCTAATAACGGCAACAAGCCAGAAGACAAAGACAACGCTTAAGAAAACAAACAGAAAGAACTGAATGGAATGGATTGAAGCCCTGATTATGGGCATTTTTCAAGGACTTACGGAGTTTCTGCCCGTAAGCAGCAGCGGACATCTGGCATTGGCCGGAAACCTGCTGGGGGTGGAAGACCCCGACAAGATTCTTACGTTCACCATCGCTGTGCATGTGGCGACAGTCTGCAGCACCCTGGTCATATTATGGAAAGAGGTGGCATGGATATTCAAAGGGCTGTTCAAGACCGGCAATGCCATCGTGCCAAGCACCTATGGCATCCGTTCACTCAACGAAGAGCAAAACTATGTGATTAACATCCTCATATCGATGATTCCAATCGGTATTGTAGGACTGTTCTTCAAAGACCAGATAGAGCAGTATTTCAGCAGTCTCATTGTGGTAGGCGTATGCCTGCTCATCACTGCCAGCCTGCTCTCCTTCTCATATTTTTCCAAACCACGGACCAAAGAGCATATCTCTTTTCTCGATGCTTTCATCATCGGCATCGCACAAGCTTGTGCGGCACTGCCAGGACTATCACGCTCCGGATCCACCATCGGAACAGGATTGTTGCTGGGCAACAAGAAAGAGTCGCTGGCACAATTCTCTTTCCTCATGGTGATTCCACCAATCTTGGGAGAGGCATTGCTCGATGTGAAGAAAATCATGGAAGAGGGAGTTGAAGCTGCCATGAGCGGCATCTCCACCTCTGCACTCGTGGTGGGATTCCTCGCTGCATTCATCACAGGATGCTTCGCCTGCCGATGGATGATCAACATCGTGAAGCGAGGAAAACTTATCTACTTCGCTGTTTACTGCGCCATCGTAGGTCTTGCCACCCTCGTCTGGCAACTATTCTTTTAATCTTGTAGATTGAGATTTAACTTGAGGATGATCTGGACTTATGCTGAATCCTGTTGAAGGTGAAATATTCTGCTTTAACAAGCCTTTCACGATGACATCGTTCCGTCTCGTGTCGAAAGTACGTGGCATCTTATGCCATAAACTGGAAATCAAGAACTTGAAGGTGGGACATGCCGGCACGCTTGACCCTCTTGCCACAGGCGTGCTCATCGTGTGCACCGGCAAAGCCACCAAGCAGATAGAGACACTTCAGGCAGGAACCAAGGAATATATCGCCACATTAAAGCTGGGAGCCACCACTCCTTCGTTCGACATGGAGACAGAAGAGGATGCCACCTACCCTATCGACCACATCACACGGGAACTGGTGGAATCCACGCTTCCACAGTTCCGGGGTACAATCGAACAGGTGCCACCCAACTACTCAGCCGTGAAGGTTGACGGAAAGCCTGCGTATAAGATGGCCCGCAAAGGTAAGATTATGGAAATCAAAGCCAAGACACTCGTGATTGACGAGATTGAGCTTCTGAGCTACGACATGGAGGGTAAGACTCCGACCAAACTGCCTGCCATCAACATAAAGCATGCCGACCCCGAAGAGGCGGCACAGTTGTCGGATACAAGCACACAGCCTACCATCACTATCCGGGTGGTTTGCAGCAAAGGCACGTATATCAGAGCGCTGGCACGGGATATCGGAGAAGCGCTCGGCTCAGGGGCACATCTCACTTCCCTTATCCGCACCCGTGTGGGAGACTACAAACTTCAGGACGCGAAAGACATCTTCTCATTCGAGGAAGAAATAGAAGCAAGTCTTCGCTCCTCCTGAAAATTTCTGATCTCTGTGAACGAAAAAACACCCGCATGGCCCATTCCTAAATTTTAAAAAATCACTATTCACTTTTCACTGATATGAAACTTTCCCAATTCAAATTCAAACTCCCAGACGAGAAAATCGCACTCTACCCAACAGAAAACCGCGACGAGTGCAAACTGATGGTACTCCACAAGTCAACCGGAGACATAGAGCATCGTCTGTTCAAAGACATACTCGACTATTTCGATGACGGTGACACATTTATCTTCAACGACACCAAGGTGTTTCCCGCACGACTGTATGGAAACAAAGAGAAGACCGGTGCCAAGATTGAGGTGTTTCTGCTAAGAGAACTGAATGAAAAATTCCGTCTGTGGGACGTGCTGGTGGATCCTGCACGCAAAATCCGAATCGGCAACAAACTCTATTTCGGAGAAGACAGCTCGATGGTGGCAGAAGTGATTGACAACACCACCTCCCGCGGACGTACACTACGTTTCCTCTACGACGGTCCGCATGAGGAATTCAAAGAGGCTCTCTACGCACTCGGTGAAGCTCCGATTCCTGACGACGTGAGGAATCTGCGTCCGGCACAGCCAGAGGATATGGAGTGGTTCCAGACCATCTACGCCAAGAACGAAGGAGCAGTGACAGCACCAATCACCGGTCTGCATTTCTCACGAGAGCTGATGAAGCGGATGGAAATCAAAGGCGTGGACCAGGCATTCATCACCGTACACTCCGGTCTGGGAAACTTCCGTAACATCGATGTGGAAGACCTGACAAAACACAAGACTGACAGCGAGCAGATTTCTGTCGGCGAAGAGGCTTGCCGCTTGGTGAACCGATCGAAAGAGAAAGGATGCAGAGTCTGCTCCATAGGCACATCCGTCATCAGGGCAACCGAGACTGCCGCCGGTCCTGAAGGTATCCTGAAGGAATTCGAAGGATGGACCAATAAATTCATCTTCCCGCCTTACGACTTCTCCGTGGTGAATGCACATGTCGTAAACTTCCAGCTGCCGCTCACCACCATGCTGATGATGACCTGCGCATTCGGTGGTCATGAGGCCGTGATGCACGCCTACGACGTAGCACTCAAGGAAGACTATAAGTTCGGCACCTACGGCGACGCCCTCCTCATCACTGATTAACCCTCTCACATGCTCTACCTCTCATTAGGTACAAATATCGGCGACAAAGAGCGGAACCTTGAAGTTGCCATCAGAACAATCAACAAGCAGATTGGGACTGTAACATCCCAATCTGCTTTCCTCACTACTGAGCCATGGGGATTTGAGAGTGAGAACGGCTTTCTCAACGCCTGCATTGCCGTGGACACACAACTGGCACCTGAAGAGGTGCTGCACAGGTGCCAGCAGATTGAGCGGACGATGGGAAGACATCAGAAAAGCTTTGTTGAGCAACGCCCCGACGGCACAAAAAAAACGGTCTATCACGACCGTATCATCGATATCGACATCCTTGTCTACAATGACATCGTGATGAACACACCATCACTCACGATTCCCCATGCGCTGATGCATAAGCGGCGGTTCGTTCTCGAACCACTGGCTCAGATCGCTTCCGAACTGAAGATACCCGGCACGACGATGTCGGTGGGCGAGATGCTTAAAACCTTGGAAGCTAAGTCATAAACCGCTTCAATGGCAACACCGCTGTCGTCTGTCTCCAGAAACATACGGCCCTCATCATAGGCCAACCGCAGGCTTTCTGCATGAAAGACCGGTCCGAAAGAAAGATAATAACCTTTGTCGAGCAGCTGACGGACCTGCTGCACTTTACCCCTGAACCCATGAAACACCACAGGCTGGCTGAATTTCCTTTCTTTCAGGCACTCCAGCACCTCATCCACCGCTTTCACACAATGGAGAATCACAGGCTTCCGTAGTTTTTCCGCCACATAGAGTTGTGCGCGGAAGCAGTCCTGCTGCATGAGCATGGACGCACCCTTCACTTTGTCCAGTCCGATCTCACCGATGGCAGCCAGGCGGCTGAAAGCCTCGTTGGAGACAATGTTGTGAACCATCGTATCGAGCTCCTGCTCCCATACCACCGTCACATCCCACGGATGAATACCCATGGAAAAACGCTGTAATCTGCGGATGTCATCATAGACTCCACAGCTCACAATACCATCCCGCACCTCCTGATTATGTGTATGCACATCAAACATAGAAATATCATTTCTTTCTGCGAAGATACAAAAAAATGTTGATAGATATTGATTAAATGGGAAAATTGAATTATCGGATAACAGTTGCAAAAAAATCCGGCAGTGGATGACTCTGCCGGATTTTTTATTTTTTTCTGATTGGATTATTTTCCTTCGATGATGACGCAGCGGTTCCAGTCGTTGTTGTCTGGATAAGGCTGAACAGAGTCGCCAAGACCCTCTACAGTCTCAATCTGAGCCGGGTCAACACCAGCATCTCTCAAGGCCTGGGCAACAGTCTGTGCGCGTTTCTCGGAGAGCATCTGGTTGCGCTCCGCATAACCGGTACCCTTATCGGCATAACCAGTCACTGAGATCTTACCCTTCGGATAGCGCTTGCACCATTCAACCACGTTCTTTATCTTAGCCTCTGGGCTGTTGGAGTCGTCGAGTTCGGTCTTAGACTCGAAATAATAGATAGCTTCCTTGAGAGGGACAATCTTCTCTTCCACTACAGGAGCCGGAGTTGGAGTTGGCTGTACCACTGGGGTCGGCTGTACTACTGGAGTTGGTTCCGGCTCCTTCACTGGCTCTGGCTCTACCACTGGCTCTGGCTCTACCACCGGCGCCACCTTCTTCACGATAACCGGGTCTGGTTTCTTCGGGGCTTTGAAGCCGAACTTATAAGTCACACCCAGCTGAGCAGTGAGCATCCAGTCGTCACGGTTGCTGTATTTAGAGTTGAAGCGGTCGGAGAGGGAGTTGGCATCCACCTCAAGTCCGATGCTCCAGTTCTTGGCCACGTTGAAGTCGAAGAGCAGACCGGCACGGAGATTGTGGCTGTAGAGGCTCTCACGGCTCTTGCCCTTGCCCCATGCGTTGGAAGTGCTCTCTGCAGGCAGGTTATTTCCAGCGAGAATCTGGTCGAGGTCGTCGTTGTCCCATGCATAGTTGAGTCCGATACCTCCGATGAGGATGACATCGAGGAAGTGGTGGTTGCTCTTCGAGAAGATGTTGGTAAGGTTCAACATGAGGTCGAGATTGGTGTTGACATAGTTGAACTTATAGGTGTCGTCGATAGAATTGAATCCACCTTTGGACTCCCATGCGTTCACATGAAGACGAGCACCCACTCCTGAACCGAAGAAACGTCCGAAGCCGAGACTTGCAGTCGGTGAGATCAAGTCTGTGAAGGACTTGTTGGTGAAAGTGGTTCCGACTCCGCCTTGAGCCTGGACAAACCAATAAGGATAAGGACGATAACCCAGTTTCAAAGCCTCCTGATAATCCGCTTCAGTAGTCTGTGCTGAAACGTTTGACACGAATAAAATCGCTGTTGCTGTGAGCAAGATACTTTTTAAGAAATTCATAATGATTAGTTATATTTTTTATTGTATTTTTTTCTATGGGATAGTTTAAGCGACCAAATTTAGAAAATTTTAATGAATACTGCAAAAATTATTTAATTTTTATTTATAAAAAGGGGAAAAAAAGTTGTTTTATGCTGGTTTTGCCATTTTTTTTACCGTTCTAACTACTTTAAGAAAGAAATTATAGGGAAAGTGGTCAAAATGTCGGATTTTTAATGTAAATTTGCATAAAAGTTGACGTTTGACAGAAAAATCACTTATACATATAAATCATGTCAGAAAGCATCATCATCAAACCACTGGAGCCTAAGAAAAGTGAAATCAGGAAATTTGTGAAGTTTCACAACGACCTCTATGCAGACTGTGAATATGCCATTCCTGAACTCTATTTCGACCAGTTCAACACGCTGTCGGAAAAGAATGCGGCAAGCGACTTCTGCGACTCACAAATGTTCATGGCCTACAGGGACGGAAAACCAGTGGGACGTGTGCTCGCCATCATCAACAACAAAGCCAACGAGGCATGGAACCGCAAGTGTGTACGGTTCGGCTGGATTGACTTCGTGGACGACAAAGCAGTGAGCAAGGCACTGCTCGACACCGTGGAGCAATGGGGGAAGGCCCGTGGCATGAACGAGATTCAGGGACCACTCGGATTCACCGACATGGATCCGGAAGGAATGCTCTACGAAGGACATGACGAACTGGGCACGATGGTGACCATCTACAACTACCATTATTATATGGACCATATGATAGAACTGGACTATGAGAAAGACGCCGACTGGGTGGAATGGAAACTGACCATACCGAGGGAGACCGGTGTGCCGGAACGGCTGATGAAGGTGTCTAATATCGTGGAACAGAAATATGGCGTCAGGATAAAAAAATACAAAACCTGCAAGCAGATTGTCAACCGCTACGGCAGAGAGATATTTGAGGTCATCAACACCTCATTCACCCCACTTTTCGGCTATTCACAGCTCACAGAGAAGCAAATTGACCAGTATATCGACATGTATCTGGGAATGGTGGATCCGAAATTGGTCTCAACCATCGAAGACAAGAACGGCAAACTCATTGCAGTAGGCGTCTGCATGCCATCACTATCCGAAGCCATCCGGAAGTCGAAAGGCAAGCTGTTCCCTTTCGGCTGGTATCACCTGCTGAAAGCATTGAAATGGAAGCATGCCAACCATCTGGAGATGCTTCTCATCGCCGTGCTTCCAGATTGGCAGAACAAGGGTGTGAACGCTTTGTTCTTCAAAGACCTGCTGCCGTTCTTCATCAGCGAGGGTTATGAGTGGTGTGAGAGTAGTGTGGAACTGGAAGAGAACCACAAGGTTCAGAACCAATGGATTTACTTCGACGGACGCATCCACAAACGCCGCAGATGCTGGAAGAAGGAAATACTTTAAACTTCAGAGTTTGATATATTATCACGATTTACTCAAAAAATATATAACAAATCACCTAAATGTGGTGAGAATTTTTCCTGATACAAAGTCGGGAGACAGACAATGGCAGAAGAGAAAATCAACATGACGAACGCGGCTGCGAATCCGCAGACAGTAGATTACGACGAATCAAACATAGTCCATCTTGAGGACATGGAACATATCCGCACCCGTCCCGGTATGTATATCGGACGTCTGGGTGACGGCTCTCATGCAGAAGACGGTATCTACGTACTTCTGAAAGAAATCATCGACAACTCCATCGATGAGTTCAAGATGAATGCCGGCAAACGCATTGAGGTGGACATCGCGGATGACAAGAAAGTGACTGTGCGCGACTACGGACGAGGCATTCCGCAAGGCAAGATGATTGAGGCCGTATCGATGCTCAACACCGGTGGAAAATACGACTCCAAGGCATTTAAGAAGAGTGTGGGACTGAACGGAGTGGGAACGAAAGCGGTGAACGCACTCAGTTCCAACTTCAGCGTGGCCAGCTACAGGGACGGCCAGGTGAGACGCGCCACTTTCATCCAGGGAAAACTTCAGACCGACGACACTGCAAAGAGCAGTGAGGAGAACGGCACGGAAGTGTTCTTCGAACCCGATGAGACGCTCTTTGTGAACTATAAATACCAACCCGAGTATGTGGAGACCATGCTCCGCAACTACACCTACCTCAACACGGGGCTGGAAATATACTATAACGGACGGAAAATCATGTCAAGAAACGGTCTGAAAGACCTGCTCACCGACATTATGGACACCCAGCCGCTCTATCCGATTATCCATCTGAAAGGGGAGGACATCGAAATAGCCTTCACACATACCAACCAGCAGTATGGTGAGGAATACCACTCGTTTGTGAACGGTCAGCACACCATACAGGGCGGTACACACCAAAGTGCGTTCAAAGAGCATATCGCCCGCACAATCAAGGAGTTCTATCAGAAAAACTATGAGTTCCCGGACATCCGCAGCGGCATCATCGCCGCCATCGCCATCAACGTGGAAGAGCCACAGTTTGAGAGTCAGACGAAAATAAAACTCGGTTCCCTGTTCATGGCTCCGAACGGCGGGGTGTCGGTCAACAAGTTCGTGGGTGACTTCATCAAGACAGAGGTGGACAATTACCTGCACAAAAACCCCGACGTAGCTGAGATTATCGAGCAGAAAATCAAAGACAACGAGCGCGACCGTAAAGCCATCGCCGGTGTCACCAAACTCGCGCGCGAACGTGCCAAGAAAGCCAATCTTCACAACCGCAAGCTGCGAGACTGCCGGTTTCACCTGAACGATGCGAAAGGAGACAAGAAAGAAGAGTCGTGCATCTTCATCACCGAAGGTGACTCTGCCAGCGGCAGTATCACGAAGAGCCGCGATGTAAACACCCAGGCAGTGTTCTCTCTCCGTGGCAAGCCTCTTAACTGCTATGGACTGACGAAGAAGGTGGTGTATGAGAACGAGGAATTCAACCTGTTACAGGCAGCTCTGAATATCGAAGACGGCATCGACGGCCTACGTTACAACAAGGTGATTGTGGCCACTGATGCGGATGTGGACGGTATGCATATCCGACTGCTGATGATCACGTTCTTCCTCCAGTTCTTCCCTGAACTGATCAAGAAAGGTCATGTCTATATCCTTCAGACCCCACTCTTCCGCGTGCGCAACAAGAAAAAACGCCTGAAAAAAGAGAATCTGAAGACGCTTACAAAAGACAAGCCTGAGGACAAGGGTGACTATATCACTATGTATTGCTACACGGAGGAAGAGCGGCTGAAAGCCATCGAGCTGATGTCGCCGGAACCGGAAATCACCCGATTCAAAGGACTGGGTGAGATCTCTCCCGACGAGTTCCGCAACTTCATCGGACCGGACATCCGTCTGGAGCAAGTGACACTGCGCAAGACCGACCAAGTGAAAGAGCTTCTGCAGTATTACATGGGTAAGAACACGATGGAACGCCAGAACTTCATCATCGACAATCTGGTGATTGAGGAAGACCTCCCGGAGGAAGAAGAATTAAATTGAGCGTTATTCCCAACATTCCATAGTCATTATTTATTATGAAAGTATTATTTCCGGGCAGTTTCGACCCGTTTACGATAGGGCATGCCGATATAGTAGACCGGACGCTGGCGTTTGCCGACGAAGTGGTGATTGCCATCGGAGTGCATCCTGAGAAAAAAGGTGTAGCCACCCCAGAGGATCGTAAGGCTCAGATTGAGGCAGTATATAAGGACAATCCTCGTGTGTCGGTGGATATTTACGAAGTACTGACCACCGACTTCGCCAAATCGCTTGGCATCGCCGTGATTATCAGAGGTGTGAGAAGCATCACTGATTTCGAATATGAGCGTAATATCGCCGAAATCAACCGTCAGCTGACCGGAATAGAGACTTTGCTGCTGTTTGCAGACCCACGGCATGAGGCGGTGAGCAGCAGCGTGGTGAGAGAATTACAATCCTACGGCAAAGATGTCAGCCAGTACCTCCCCTAAAACCTAAACATCAACATCGATTATGAAGAAGACTCACACCTTTTTGGGCTTATTTTGTTTTTTAACCACCCTTTCCGCACAAAATATATCCATTAACGAAGAGCAGATGCGGAAACTGCAACAGGCTGAATTTTTCATCTCCAACTACTATGTTGACAAGCTCGACGACGAGAAGCTCGTCGATGGCGCCATCGAAGGCATGCTCAAGCAGCTCGACCCCCACTCCACTTACGTGAGGGCTAAGGACGTTGAACGTTCGAATGAGAACCTCAACGGCAGTTTTGAAGGCATCGGAGTGCAATACCAGATGGCAGAAGACACGCTGGTGGTCATCAAAGCCGTCAGCGGGGGGCCGTGCGAGAAGCAGGGTGTGTTGCCGGGCGACCGTATCGTCTATGTGAACGACACCACGATTGCCGGAGTGAAGATGACCAACACCGACATCATGACCCGCCTGCGAGGACCGAAAGGCACGAAAGTGAAACTGGGTATCCTCCGACCGGGGGTGAAAGGCATCAACAACTTCATCATCACACGCGACAAGATTCCTGTGTATACCATCGACTCCTACTATATGTTAGAGCCAGGTGTGGGATATATCCGCATCGACTCCTTCGGCGCCACCACCTACGATGAGTTTATGGACGCCGTAAATGCTCTCAAAGGCAAAGGGCTGCTCCGTCTGATTGTGGATGTCCAGAGCAACGGCGGAGGCTATCTGCAGACCGCAGTGAAGATAGCCAACGAGTTTTTCATGAACGGTGAGAAACTGCTGTCTCAGAGAGGCAACAACGGCCTGGGGCGCATGGAGCAGAACTATATTGCAGACGGCAAGGGCACACTGACCGATATTCCGGTGGTGGTGCTTGTTGACAGCTATTCAGCCTCAGCTTCCGAGATTCTTTCCGGTGCCATTCAGGACAACGACCGTGGTATGATTGTAGGACGCCGCACCTTCGGCAAAGGACTGGTGCAACGGCCGATGGAACTGGTTGACAAGTCGATGATACGTCTGACTACTGCACATTATTATACCCCTTCCGGACGCTGTATCCAGAAACCATACGAGATGGGTGACCGCAACAGTTACCAGAAAGATATAGAAGACCGCCTGAACTCCGGCGAGCTGATGAATATCGACAGCATCCATTTCGCCGACTCCCTGAAATATTCCACACTCCATCTTGGACGAACTGTGTATGGCGGAGGAGGTATCATGCCAGACTATTATGTTCCTCTCGACACCACCATGTACACCCGTCTCCACAGGGAGTTGAGCGCCAAGAGCTGTGTAAATGCCAGCGTGCTGAAATATATGGACAAGAACCGCAAGAGTCTGACAAAGCGTTTCAAGACACTGGACGACTTCAGAAACGGCTTTGTTGTTGACGGTGAGCTGTTTAAGATCCTGCAGGACGAGGCAGCAAAAGCCAAGGTGGAATATAAGGAGGAGGAGTTTGAGGAAAGCAAGAAGATGCTTTCTAAAGTGATGAAAGCACTGATTGCCCGTGATATGTGGGAAACCAGTGCTTACTATGAGATTTACAATGAGAACAACCCGATATATGCGAAGGGAGTGGAAGTGATCCGTTCCGAAGAGCCGTTGCAGATTACGCGTTGGAGGAAGTAATCATCTCCAACGCCTTGTTCTCTGCCTGCTCCATCATCTCACGCTCTCCAGGCCCTTTGTCGTTGATGCCACACAGATGAAGGATGCCGTGGATAATCACACGGTGGAGCTCCTCATCATAGGTTGTACTCTGCTCTTCGGCATTCGAGCGGACGGTGTCGAGACTGATGAAGATATCACCCGAGATGGTGGCACCTTCGCTGTAGTCAAACGTGATGATATCGGTATAGTAGTCGTGCTGGAGATACTGCTTGTTGACCTCCAGTATCTTCTCGTCATCGCAGAAGATATAGGCAATCGAACCCACTTTCTTTCCATAGGAAGCGGCAACGGACTTTATCCAACTGCCTGTGTCGCGACGTCTGATCTTTGGCATCGCCACATTTTCTGTATTGAAGGAAATCATATACTTTGAGATTTGAACTTTGTTTACCCGGAAACTCCGGAAACCCCGGATAATCCGGAAATACTCTCACCACTCACCTCTCACCTATTTATGCACCAACGTGCCGATATCCTCACCGTCGATGACTTTCCTGAGGTTTCCCACGATGTCCATGTTGAACACATAGATAGGCAGGTTGTTGTCGTTACACATCACGATGGCCGAGAGGTCCATCACCTTGAGATTGCGCGCCAGCACCTCCTCATAGGTGATATCATGGAACTTGGTGGCTGTAGGGTCTTTCTCCGGGTCAGCTGTGTAAACACCGTCCACACGTGTGCCTTTCAGCATCACGTCGGCCTCGATTTCCACGCCACGGAGCGATGATCCCGTGTCGGTGGTAAAATAAGGCTGACCCGTACCACCCGACATAATAACCACCTCACCGCGCTCCATGGCCTCGATGGCTTTCCACTTGCTGTAGAACTCACCCACAGGCTCCATGCGGATGGCAGTAAGCACACGGTTAGGACAACCGATAGCATCCAGTGCGCTGCTCAGACCGAGCGAGTTGATGACGGTGGCACACATACCCATCTGGTCGCCTTTCACGCGGTCGAATCCCCTGCCGGCACCCTGCAGACCACGGAAGATGTTGCCTCCACCGATGACAATACCAATCTGTACACCCATGTCGTGGATTTCCTTCACCTGGCGTGCATAATCGTTCAGCCGCTGCACGTCGATACCATATCCCTGGCTTCCAGCCAGACTCTCACCGCTCAACTTGAGCAGTATCCGTTTAAATCTTACCATAAAAAAATGATTTTTGATTTGTTATGGCAAATATATGGATTTTTCGGGAATTTTTTCATATATTTGCGATAAATCTTGACAAGAAAGATGGAAAAGCATTATCTTTTTTTCTGCGCACACGAATATGCCATCCCCATTCTGGAGCCTCTTCAAAAAGAGATGGAGAAACGTGGCGATAAGGTGGCATGGTATCTGGAAAAAAACTGTAGCATTTATCTCACCCCTGTTCAGTCTGTCATTCTAAAAAATCTGAAGGAGGTGAAAGCATGGAATCCTGTTGCTGTATTCGCTCCCGGCACCTATGTGTACGACTTTTTCCCAGGTGTAAAAGTGGAAGTGTTTCACGGCTATCCCATCTACAAACGCGGAGGAACAGAAGAGACCCACTTCAAAATCCGTGGCTGGTTCGACATCTACCTCACAGCCGGTCCGTCGTCCACCCCTATCTTCAAAGAATTAGAGAGAAAGTACCGCTATTTCCGCGTGTATGAGACCGGCTGGTCTAAGGCCGATGCGATGATTTATGCAAAAGAGCTGATTCAGTATAAACAAGAGCCTGGACAGAAAAAAAAGATATTCGTGGCCACCACGTTCTCCAAACGGGTGACTCAGCTCGCCAACCTCTACCCCATTATCGAACGCCTCTCTCGTGAGAGAGACTGGGAATGGCTCATCACCCGGCATCCGAAGCTAGATGATCTCGAGTTGGACTATAAATTCTTGAAACTGAATAAAGAGCGGGAGAACGTGACGTACATGATTTCTCCTCAAAGTCCTGTCTCGATAGCAGACACCGACGTAATGCTATGTGATTCCTCCAGCATCATCCTCGAATATATGATGCTCGACAAGCCTGTAGTGACACTCCGCAACACAACACCTGGTCCGCATATCATCAACGTGGAACGGGAGGAAGATGTGGAAGCTGCATTGGAGAAAGCCTTCACACGTCCGCCCGAACTGATGGAGGAGATGCGCAAATATCTCAGTTTCCATGAGGCTCACCTCGACGGACACAATTGCGAACGGATTCTGGAAGCTGTGGATGACTATCTCAAATATTGGATAAATTTCGGTTATCCACGACCACTGAACCTGTTCCGCAAACTGAAGATAAGACTAAAGTATCTGATTAACAAACCGAGGAGGTGAAAAATGAAAAGTGTATGTTGACAGACTTTTAATTGAATAGTATATAAATTGTCAACTGTCAACGGAATCCCTATACCCATGGTCGAAATCAAGGAGATGGAAATTATGCTGACGGCGTTTTTCAGGCGCCGGCTCCTTCATGTAGTCACCATAATAGAGTGACAGATAGTCGTGAGGATGTTCCACAGAAAGGAACTCACTGTCGTTGAAACGGATAGGGGTGGGTGTACCCAAAATTCGCTTCGGAAATACCTGTGTGGTGTGATGCCGGTGAGGAGAAACCAGTGTGGCTGTCTCAAAATCATTGGAAACCAGCAGCTTCCGCATAATTCTGTGTGCTTTTGCCTTTGATACTGTTTTCTGAAGAAGAAGCGGAATCCAACTTCGGATACCATGCCCGTGTTTGTAAGGGTCGCGGTGAACCAGATAGAGTTGTTTGGCCAGGAATCGGAAACGGAAAAGATGCCACCATCGTGCCACTTTCCCTGCCGGCACACCATCAAGAGGAAACACATCGATATAGATACCTCCAAGATCATGTCGGAACGCCTTTTCTATAACGGTGGTACGGATGTCCTGAATCTTACCGAACTGGAGCGGATAGTCCGGGTTTTTCTCTCCACAAACAAACTCCAGACGCTCAGGCAGGATCTGTTCACTTTCCTTGATAAGCCGGCCGTAGTCAGCCCTGGGGATGGCGATGTCCATATCGTCGTCCCATGGTATGAAGCCACCATGACGCACGGCTCCGAGGAGGGAGCCCGAAATCAGATAATAACGTATGTGATGACTGGTGAGCGCCTCATGGATTTCCTGCATCATGCCATAAAGATGCTGCTGCAGGCGAGGCAGTTGGTTTTGTTCCATAATTCTCAGGATTGAATGGCGGCAAGTGCCGTCTGCGTGAAATATCCGTTTTGCAACTGATCGCCCAGAGAAGCTGCACGGGTGCGCATCCGACGGTAATCCTCTTCTGAAAGATCCGACAAAACACGGTTGAGATCACGGAGTGAGTCAACCACAATGCCCACACCCTGCTCCCGTACGAACGGGGCAAGGGCAGCCTGGCTCCAGATGATGACCGGTATGTGTGCACGAAGATAGAAAGACGTCTTGTGAGGGTTGTTCACCTTGAGGTATTCACCCCAGTCGCCACTGCACTCATCGAGTGAGTTGCCGTCCCACACCAGTCCGAAGTCTCCTTCCACACGAGCAATCAGTTCGTCGGGTGTGAGCAGTCCGTTGAAATGAATATGCTGCCATCCCTGCGCCTTTTCCTTGTCGAACTGCTTGCCGTAGAGCTCCATCTGCCAGTTCCGGATATGTGGATCGAGCTCATACAAGAACGGATTGCGTTTCGGCCCTAATCCTCCGGCATAGACCACAGTCCAAGGGGTATGCGGCGTGGCATAGTCTGCCACAGACGCAGGCGAGAGATAATCGAAAATCTGAAGGCAGCGGATAGGTGTGGTGCATCCATTCTGCTCCATAAAAAGTTTCATTGAAGGGTTGTGGGCGATGATGTCGTCGATACGGTTCATACGCCGCATCTCGTGCTCCACCGTAAGTTTTTTACGCCGGAAACATCCCAAGTCGTGGATAAGCACAGTGACTTTCGCCCCTTTTATGTGTGCGCATAGGGTAGCCGGTGTGACGAATTTCTTCATCGGATACTGGATCAGCAGACGGTCGCCCCTACGCATTTTCCATAGGAAATTGATCATCGCACCCAGTTTGACCATAAAATGGGCAAATCCGCTGGTTTTACGTGTTTTTGGCGCTATGTTACGATAGCCCATGCGCTCGACGATATCATTGATATCCTCTTTCGGCTTATTCGAGTATATTTTGATAAAATAGTTCATCCTATTTTTTATTCTTTGACTTCTTGAAGATTTTCAGGAATCCCTTTCTGCGACTCCATTGTGCGTCGTGTTTCTCTTTCTGCCTGATCGCCATTTCCACCAGTCTCTCACGCTTCATACCAAACGTATCTGCCATGACGTCGGCATAATGCTCTGCCACTTCTTTGAAGAGTGTCATATCTCCTGTGAAGCGGGTGAGATTCTCCAGACAGTCGGTGAGCGACGGACATTTGCTTTTGAACCGCATACGGTTGATATCGATAACCGAAAAAAGGATTTTACATGAGTCGTCACGCTCATAAAGCGTGTTGGTGGAATTGAGGTCATCGTGGAGGACACCGGCCCGATGCAGACTGGCAGCAAATGCAGCAAATGCAGCAGCCACCTCGTGGTCGTATCCCTCAGCCTGCCGGAACGCATCCTTGACAGGAGTAAGCTCCACGTATTCACAGACATAATAGGCCAGAACAGTAAAAGAATCTGTGGTCTTTGTCACGTACGCGATAGGCTGCGGAGTGGTAATTCCTCTTCTGAGCAGTTCGTGGCCATTGTAATAGGCTTTCTCCGCCTTACTCTGCCATCCCAGCATCAATCCCAAGAGCTGAATGAAATTCGGCTGTTTGAACCGCTTCACCACACATGACTCACCATTCACAGAGAGGCGTTTGATCGTATTTCGCTTCTCGTAGAGCACCTCATCCGACTGGTTGAACCGCTCGGGCAGTTGATCCACAAATTCCTTCCACTGCGGAAGGTCGTTGTACAGACTGTTGATTGCATATTCTATGTGAGCCATTTGTCTCCTCCTTTCAGTTTCATTTTCAGTTTAAAGAAATTTCGGGTAAAGACATAGTTCCACACGTTTCGCCAGCTGTCAGTGGAATGGCACGGGAGAATGGTCACCTCTTTTTTCGGCAATTCGGGATTCATCCGGTCGCACACACGCGCGATAAACTCAAAGAGGTTGTAGTCGTCGAGCATGAGATCCCGGCACTTCTCAAGCGAAGGGAGAACCTGTTCGTAGTGGTTTTCGTCTGCCAACCGGTCGATAAGCGCGATGGCGCCATCCACATCATGGATGTCTATCATCTCGTATGCTTCCCTGGGGAAATAGTCATCCACATTCGTACATCCGTAATAAAGGGGGAAGGTGCCGGATAGGAAACAGTCGCCCAGTTTCTCGGTCCAGTAATACGGCTCAGAGCTGTTCTCAATAACGATATGGTATTTATAAGGAGCGAGCACGTCCCATTTGTCGTCGAAGGGGTGGAATCCTCTGCCGAACACATCCAGTTGGTCACCATAATGTGCTTTGAGCCGCTGAACGAAACGGATACGGTCGATATGTCCCTGAGTGAATGCCTTGTCGCTTGTGATGACAGAGATGAGTTTAGTTTTCTCCGGGAGTGGCGCTTGTTTGAGAGAGTCGTAATCCAAAACGGGCTGGTATTGGTGCGGCCCTGTCTTATGATATCCGACAAACCAAGGCAGGATTGGTGGAGAGATCTGTTTGTTGGGATGGGAAAGCCGTGGCTGGCAAGTGCAGAGCAGTCCGAACTGCTTTGTATATTTCTTGGGATAGACAAGGACAGAAGACGGCTCGGTGGTGAGCAGGATGGTGTTCTCCGGCGCCACGGTAGCTGACTGGGGGTTGCGGACCCCTTTTCCCTGCACCACCCAGAAATCAGGATTCTCCACCGACTCATTGACATAGAAGCGGTAGCGTCCGTCGAGCGAAGTGAGCGAGTGTCCTCTTGTCTGACGGTGGAGAATAGTGCCCAGCCCCGGGCGGTAAGGTGTCAGTTTTACTTTATACATCAGCTGTTTTCCTTTTCTTTTTGCAAAGATAAGAAAAAAAGTGAATAGTGAAAAGTGAATAGTGAAAAGTGTAAAAAAATGCGTACCTTTGCACTGAAAAAGAAAAGTATGGTGAAGCTACCCGACAGTTTTTTTGATTCAGAGACCCGTCTCGACTACTTCGTGAGCAGCGAGATGAAGCAGGTGTGGGCTGTATGTCTGGATATGGCAGAGGAGTTTGTTCGTGTGTGTCAGAAGAACGGACTGCCCTGCTGGATTGACAGCGGCACATTGCTTGGTGCTGTCCGTCATGGCGGTTTTATCCCCTGGGACGACGATCTGGATTTTGTGATACTCCGTAAGGACTACGACAGACTCGTGGAGATTGCCGGTCGGGAGTTTCAGGCTCCTTACTTCTTCCAAACCACTTACAATGAAGAGGACTATATGCGTGGGCATGCACAGCTCCGTCGGCTGGACACCACCTCTTTCTCAATGAGCGAACTCGACGACCATACACACAAAGGCATCCATATTGACATCTTCGTGCTCGACGGCTATATAGAGAACCCATTCCTTCGGTTCTTCCACCGCCTTTACACTATGCTGATTAAGAAGAGCATCAGGGAGCACTTACGCAAGAAAGCCCGCAAATCGTTCGGCAAGCGGGTGATGAAAGGGGTTGCTGACCTGGTTTACAGATTTGTGGACTACCGCAAGGCTTTTGCCCATTATGAGAATATGTTCAGACGCATCGATACGGAGACTCACAAACGAGTGTCCACCAGTGCTTTCAGGTATAAGAACCACAGCCGTATCCGTCTGCGCAGTGACTACGACACCACTCAATGGCTTCCTTTCGAACAGTTGTCACTCCCAGCCCCAGGCGACACCGATGATGTGTTGAGAGGGCATTACGGCAACGACTATATGATTCCCCAGAACAAGCCCAACGACCACGGAAAGAAATATCTTGACGCCACAAGGACCTATAAGGACGTGGTGGAGGAAGTGAGGAAAGACCCCCGTTTATTCGAACAACGCCTGAAAATTCTGTATCGATTTTGACGCAAAAACCACTCTATATTCATCTAAGTCTTTGATAATTCAGAACTTTTGCGTAATTTTGCACTCTCTATTACAAACTCACCCTATCAGATGAGACGATTTTTTGCTGTGTTGCTGCCGGTTTTGTTTTGCTGTGGACTGCATGCACAAAACCAGGAGACCGACACCAACTTTGAAACAGACGCAATCGCCACAGACTCTGTCACTCAAACGGCAGAGCCCGACACCGTTGTGGATATTCTCCACCGGTACGACAACGACCAATATGACTATACGGAACAGTATCAGTATAACGATACGGTATGGAAAAACTTTGCCACAGGCAGCAAGGTGCATCTGCAGCGCCTCTCCGGCAGTGACACCCTGGTGAGTGCCAACCGCAATGTGGTGAAGCCTATCCTGGAGTCGCTCGCCATCAACTTCGGCGTATGGGGATGGGATCACTTTGTGAAAGACGCCGGCTGGGCCGACGTGAATGCCCATACCATCCACCGTAACATCAAGAGCGGATGGAGTCTGGACCACGACAGTTACTCAGGCAACCAGTTTTCCCATCCTTTCCATGGCAGCATGTTCTATAATGCCGCCCGCTATCACGGTCACGACTTCTACACCTCCTCCCTCTATCCTTTGGTAGGCAGTTTCGTGTGGGAATATTTCTGTGAGACCAACCTTCCGTCCTACAACGACTTTCTTTCTACTGGTATCGGAGGCGTTGCCATCGGAGAGGCCACGTTCAGGGTGAGCGACATCGTGTTCGACAATTCCAAACGCGGTGTGAACCGTGTGTTCAGAGAGATTGTGGGATCGGTTCTGAACCCTTCGAGGGGATTCCACCGTCTGTTCTCCGGTGAGATGTGGCGTGTGAGTCCTGTAAGGGGCAAGCGGGTGGATCCGGAGCCGTTCTCACTGGATATAGGGGTAGGAAACCGCTATATGTGTGAGATGCGTCACAAGGGTCGTCACAAGAGCGTGGCATACGTGGATTTCCAGCTCAACTACGGTGAGCATTTCGATGGCAAGTCCCAACATAAGCCGTTTGATTTTTTCCAGTTTTATGCACTGATGAACCTGTCGAACGACGACCCCACATTCAGCCGTGTAGATATCCGCGGACGAGTGGCGACGAAACAGTTTGAGACCAGCCGTGAATGGAAATACGACCTTGGATTCTATCAGGTTTACAAGTATATAGACAACTACGGGGAGAGCGGCAAGAGCAAACGAACGATGCGGGCCGGCGACTATGCGCTGCTGAATGAGGCCTGCAGCTTTGCCGGCGGTCTGTATCTGGAAAAGGTGAACCGTAAGATTTCGTTCAGCAACGACCTGATGGTGGATGCCGTGGGGTTTGGTGGCACCGTGGCCGACTACTACCTGCCACGCACCTATAATTATGCCTCCGGTTTCAGTGTGAACAATCATGTGCGGTTCTGTCTGAACGGCAAGCTGATGGTCGGCGACGACTTTTATTTCGCCCGTCTGTACAGTTTCAAGGGTTCTAAGACGGGTGATCCAAGCGATATGAATGAATATTTCTGGGGGGATAAAGGCAACAACTCAGTTTTCATGAACAAGGCCTATCTGAATATCAACCTTAAATATAATCTGAAGGTTAACTTCGAGCATCTGCTTTACTACCGACGTTCTAACTATGAGATGTATCCGTCGGTACATGCCAAAAGCTATGAGATGAAGATAGGGCTTGTCTATTCTATCTGATATTACGTTTCAATCCTTCATATTTCGCCCGCTTCACGGCCGACCCCCGGAACAGCCGCCGGAAGTCGTCGGGGGTGAGATTGCGCCATTGTTCTTTGGTCATATTGAGGAATTCGTCCGTCGGAGTGAATTCCTCCACGTCGGTGGCTTCTGCAAAGCGGTTGTGAGGGCATGCCTGCTGGCAACGGTCGCATCCATAGATACAGTCGCCCATCGCATCACGGTATTCTTCCGGAATATCACCCCGGTTCTCAATGGTGAGGTATGAGAGACATTTGCGGGCATCCATCCACGAATGCTCCTTCAGCGCACCTGTAGGACAGGCATCGACACAGCAGGTGCAGTTTCCGCAGTGGTTCCCGCAAGGAGAGCCGTAAGTATCGAATTCAGCTGTCGTGATGATTTCCCCAAGAAAGAAATAGCTCCCCTTACCTGGAATGATCAGATTGTTGTTTTTCCCTATCCATCCGAGACCCGCTTTCCAAGCCCAATAGCGTTCGAGAACAGGTTTGGTGTCGCACGCGATGATGTATTCATCCCGTTTCAGTTTCAGGCTTTCAGCCAGCCCGGCGAGTTTTTGCCGCATCACACCGTGGTAGTCTTTGCCATAGGCATAATAGGCAAACTGAAACTGGTCGTCGTGCAGTTTGTTCTCCGGATAGTAGTTAAGAGCCGCCACGATGATGCTCTTCGCTCCCGGGAGCAGTTCACAAGGGTCAAACCGCTTGTCGAGGTAATTCCCCAAATAAGCCATGTCAGCGTTTTTTCCGTCAGCCAGCCACTGACGGAACGCATCGGCATAGTCCTCGTCCACCTTCTCAGCCTTTGCCACCCCAAAAGCAGAAAAGCCGAGACGTGAGGCCTCAGCTTTATACTTTGAACTTTGAACTTTAGAGTTAGTCATTCCTCATTCCTAATTTTACTTGAGATGCCGGCTCCATCCCATGTTCTCATCGAATTTCTTGAATGCATAGCCCTGGTCGCGAAGCCAATCGATGCTCTCAGGCAGAGCAGTCCTCAGCTTGTCGATGCTTTTGAGGGAGTCGTGGAAAGTGATGATAGAGCCGTTTCGGGCATATTTCCTCACGTTCTCAACCACCTCTCTGGCGTTGAGACGGTTGGAATAGTCGCGTGTGACGAGATCCCACATGATGATGGTAAACTTGTGGCGTAGGAGGAGGTATTCCGCATTACGCATAAATCCATGCGGAGGTCTGAAGAGCCTTGAGTTGATGAGCTCGTCGGCCTTCAGCACGTTCAGCACGTAACGGCTTGAACGCGTGAGGTATTTGATGTGATTATGAGTGTGGTTTCCCACACTGTGTCCTCTCCGCTTGATATCCTCGAAGAGTTCCGGATGTTTATACACATTGTCGCCCACCATGAAGAACGTGGCCTTGATGTCGTATTTGTCGAGCACATCGAGAATCCATGGTGTGGCTTCGGGAATGGGTCCGTCGTCGAAGGTGAGATAGACTGCCTTCTCCGTCGGATCCATTCGCCAGATGGCACTTGGATAGAGCCATCTGAGCCACTTGGTGGGCTGTTCTATAATCATCTCGAGTTATTATTCAAAGGTGATACCCAGTCGCTGGCAACGGTTGATGAAGTCGTGCATCCTGCCCTGCATACGTTGTTCGATATCGTTGGCCTTTTGTTTGATGGCCTCTTTTGCCTTCTCATCGTAGCAGCTGTAGTTCTCATCCTCAGCATTGGATGCCGAATCGTACATGGAGATGAGGTTACCCAGCGTGACCAGTTCGGTATAGCACTCATCTTTCTGGGTAATGAAATTGCGGTCAGAGAGTGAGAGATAGTAATCGACATACTCGCTAGACCGTTTCTCCAGATCGGCTATGATTTTCCCTGCCTTGTCGGTCTTTCCAAGCCGCAAATAAGCAGTTGCCATCTCGAGGCTTCCGCTGTAAGGGTCCGACGGCACATTGTAGGTCGGAATTTCCGTCTCGCATTTCTCGAGCGCCTTGAGCGCCATGTCGTTCTTACCCTCTTCTACCAGGCTTCGGATGAGGAGAGCGAACCAGCGGCGGTGGGTGTAGCACATACGCATGGTGGTCTCGTCGATATAGAGACCTTTCTGCTTGAGGTTGCCATACTGGTATTTGTTCATCATGTTGTCGTACATCTTATCGGTGTCGACTACAGTGCGCTGCGCCTGGTTCTCCTTGAAGGTGTATGGCGTGAATCGCCAGGCGATACCCTCCTGCATGAAGTGCTGGAAGAGTTTTCCGTAGTTGTCCGGTCCCACGGTGGTGGACATATAGAGCGGACGTGAGAAGTTGCTCTGTCCGATCATCTCGAGCATCATCATGAAGTTCTTATAGACAGTGGATCTGCCGGTGAGGTCGATGATCATCTTGTCAGGGATGGAGTCGCCTATGATTTTCATGCCCGACTTTCGTACGGCCTCCTTATCGACATTGACGTATAGGGTGTCGGACGGCAGACATGAAGGAAGATCCGACACGTAGTCCTTGTATTTCTCCGGCACATTCTTGAGTACGAATTTCTGTATTGCGTTGTTGAGCTCGAACGGTTCGTCGCCCCATATCTCGCGGGCTTGCTCAGGCGAATTCTCGTAGGCGTCCAAAATCAATTCCTTGATGGTCATCCCACGGTTATTCTCATCACGTGCCACCACAGGGTTGACCTCTGTGGCCTCGTGCTCGCCGGTCACATATTCATAGCGTTTCCATGATATCGGGAGCGGCGACGACTGTCCCTCACCGTCGAATGCCGGACGTTTCATCTGGTCGATATACCAGTCGGTCTGCAGGTAGGAGAGGTTGCAGACGCGAACGTCAGTGCGGTTGCCTTCCGTATCCTCGTTGTACCAGAGCGGGAAGGTGTCGTTATCTCCGTTGGTGAAGATGACACCGTCGTGCGGTATGGTCTCCAGGTAGTTGAGTCCGAAGTCGCGGCATATATAGCGTCCGCTGCGGTCGTGGTCGTCCCAGGTCTGGCTGACCATCTGGGCTGGTACGATAACAGCTGGAAGAACAGCGACGGCTGCAGCCACCAGCTCTTTGCCTTTGAGTGCGTTGCAAAGCCAGTCGTAGATGGCAGCGATGCCCAGTCCACACCATATTGCAAAGGCATAGAACGAACCCGCATAGGCGTAGTCGCGCTCACGAGGCTGGTTAGGAGTCTGGTTCAGGTACAGCACGATGGCAAGTCCGGTCATGAAGAAGAGGAAGAACACCACCCAGAACTGCTGTATGCCCTTCTTCCCTTTGAATGCCTGCCAGAAGAATCCGAGCAGTCCGAGTATGAGCGGCATGCAGTAGAACACGTTATGTCCTTTGTTCTCCTTGAGGTCGGACGGCAGTTTGGACTGGTCGCCGAGCATAGCGTTGTCGATGGCGGAGAAGCCGGTAATCCAGTTGCCATGCTCCAGTTCTCCATGGCTCTGGATATCGTTCTGCCTTCCTGCGAAGTTCCATAGGAAATACCGCCAGTACATGAAGTTCACCTGATAGGAGACGAAGAATTTCATGTTTTCTCCGAAGGTGGGAATCTGAACGTTTCCGCTCTGGTTGTACTGGTACGGCACCGTTCGTTTGCTCACGCTGCCGCTGCCTCCGAGCCAGTTCTCATAAAACCGCGCGTGGCTGCTGCTATAGATACGCGGGAAGAACATACACTGGTTTGACGGATACACATATTCGATTTTTCCGCCCATGTTGATATATACATCCTTCTCCTCAGCGGAGTGTTTCTCCTTACGCATATATTTCGGCGCTCCCTCGGTGGTCTTGTACACCATGCGGTTCTCATCCACATCAGGCTGGGAGGCATAGGTCTGTCCGTAGAACAACGGGCGCTCACCATACTGCTCACGTCCCAGGTATTCGGCCAGTGTGAACACATCCTCTGGCGAGTTCTGGTCCATCGGAGGGTTGGCTGCCGATCGGATCACGATGACTGCATAACTGGAGTAACCGATGGTGATGAGCGTCATACAGAGGAGTGTGGTGTTGAGCAGTCGGGCTGACACCTGCTTGTTGCTGAAGAGAATGAAGGCGATGAATGCGAGCACGAGCAGTCCGATGAAGAAGCTGCCCAATCCATGTCCGTAGAACGGAATGCCGAGGATGGCAGTAGCGATGAGGAACGCCACTTTCGACTGTGTGTCAAGTTGTTTGCAGTTGGTCTTCCAGAGGCTCCACACCAACACAGCCAGCAGGAGAAGTATGTAGAAATAGAGTCCGCTGTTGAACGGCAAGCTGAATCCGTTGACGAAGAGGAGTTCAAACCATCCGCTCACCTTCGTGATGCCCGGCACCATACCATAGAGGACGGCTGCGACGATGACAACCGATACACCCAGCACGAGCAGTGATCCTTTGAGTGTTGGCTCCTTGCTGCGTTTGTAGTAATAGACGAGGACGATGGCAGGGATACATAGGAGGTTGAGCAGGTGGACACCGATGGAGAGACCGACGAGGTAGGAGATGAGCACGAGCCATTTGTCGCTGTGCGGCTCATCCGCATTGTCTTCCCATTTGAGAATGAGCCAGAAGACGAGTGCCGTGAAGAACGACGAGAAGGCATACACCTCACCCTCGACTGCAGAGAACCAGAAGGTGTCGCTCCAGGTATAGATGAGTGCTCCTGCCACACCACTTGCCATGATGGCGATGATTTTTGCGGTGGAGAGTTCCTCTTTACGCTCGCAGAACAGGTTTTTAGCCAGATGCGTGACACTCCAGAAGAGGAAGAGGATACACCCTGCGCTGAGTAGGGCAGACATGGTGTTGATCATCTTCGCCACCTGAGTGACGTCGGATGCGAAGAGGGTGAAGAATTTGCCGAAGAGCATGAAGAAAGGCGCTCCAGGCGGGTGTCCCACCTCCATTTTCTCAGCTGTCGTGATAAACTCGGGACAATCCCAGAAACTTGCCGTCGGTTCTATTGTGGAGCAATAGGTGAAGGCGGCAATAGCAAAAACAACCCAGCCAGTGATGTTGTTTATTAACTTGTAGGTTCTCATATTATTTGTTGGTTCTGTTTAACACACAGGGTGTTTCCGTCGTCGGTGTGCGGAAAACACCATACAATTTACAAAGTTACGAATTTTTCCCCATATTCCATCGTTTCCTCTGATTTTAAGTCGGCGATTCACATTATTTGACAAAAAAACCTTAACTTCGCATCAAGAAATATTAGTTTTTAACAATATGGCCAATTATATTTTTGAGCTGAGGATGAAGGTGAGAGACTATGAGTGTGACCTTCAGGGCATAGTGAACAATGCTAACTACCAGCATTATATAGAGCACACCCGTCATGAGTTTCTTCTTTCACATAACGTGAGTTTTGCCGAGCTTCATGAAAAAGGAACAGACGCGGTTGTGGCGCGTCTGAACATGCAGTTTAAGACTCCGTTGAAGAGCGGAGACGAGTTTGTGTCGAAGCTGTGGATTAAGAAAGAGGGTATCAGATATGTGTTTATGCAGGACATCTTCCGTCTGCCCGATATGAAGATGGTGGTCCGCGCACAGGTGGATACCGTGTGTCTGATTAACGGCAAGCTGTCGGACTCAGCAGAGCTGAACGAGGCGTTCGGTTCTTATTTTTCCTGATTGGGGTAATTCTTTCCGTCAGTCTGGCTGTCCCACTTATATGTACGTTTCGGGTTGCGCGGGAACCATCCTTTCTGAACCCTTTTCTCTTGTGAGAAAAGCTCTCCGATTCCCCAGAAAGCGGAGAAGGAGAAAGAGCCGAGAATGGCTGATACGACGGTGTTGGCGATGAAGAGGGAGCAGATCAGTCCGATGATACCGGCCATCAGCCATGTCCACCAGAGTTTTGTTCCCCAATGGTATTCCATTTTGATGACGAGCGGATGGAAAAGCCCGATGATAAGAAAGGTGCAGGCACCGATGAAAAGTCCTTCTAGATGCATTGTCAGTCTTCTTCTATTTGGTCGGCATGGATTGGAATTTCTCTCTTGATGCTCTGGTCGAGAGAAATAAGCGTCTCTGTGGAGTCCACTCCTTGTATTCCCTGAATGCGGTTGTTCAGCAGGTCCATGAGCTGCTCGTTGTCGCGCGCATAGAGCTTTATAAGCATGGTATAAGGACCTGTGGTGAAATGACACTCCACGATTTCAGGAATATCCTTGAGCTTTGCGACCACAGCCTTATACATCGACCCTTTTTCCAGACGGACACCCACATAGGTGCAGGTTTTGTAGCCGAGGCTCTTCGGATTGACGTTATACCCCGACCCCACAATCACGTTCATGTCGATGAGGCGTTGCACACGCTGGTGGATTGCGGCGCGTGACACACCACAGGCGGCCGCCACCTCCTTAAACGGTATGCGGGCATTCTCAGAGATAATTTCCATTATCTGTAAGTCCAGTTTGTCTATCTTTTCCATCTGGTCAGTTATTGATTTATACTTTGGCATCACACCAAGTTAGTAGTTTTGTTTACAAAAGTACAATATTTTTTTGATGTTTGCACAAAAAACAAAAGAATTATTGCTGTTTTTGTTCAAAATTCGCTTGTTTTTATATCATTTTGTCACTTTTAGGAATAAAAAAACGCTCACACCCGCCAGGGGCATGAGCAGTAGGTCTGTCACAAAACCGGTTTACTTCACGATGTCGAGCAGTTCGACGGTGAAGATCAGTGTGGAGAATGGCGGGATTTTGCTCTGCTGCTTGTCGCCGTAGGCGAGATTATAAGGGATATAGAGCTCCCACTGTGAACCCACATTCATGTTTGTGAGCGCCTCAGTCCATCCTTTAATCACTTGGTTACACTTGAATGTAGCCGGTTCTTTGCGTTTATAAGACGAGTCGAACTCGGTGCCGTCAATCAGATGTCCCTCATAGTTCACCTTCACCTTGTCGGTGGCTAACGGCTTGGCTCCCATACCGTCTTTGATGACTTTATACTGAAGTCCGCTCGGAAGGGTCACCACACCTTCTTTCTTGCTGTTCTCCTCAAGGAAAGCCTCGCCCTTGCGGCGGTTCTCGCCGTAGAGCTTCTCCTGGTTGGCTTTCTGCCGGGCCTCCATCTTAGAGCGCCACTGGGTGGTGGCATCGTCAGCGGTCATCTCGGCCTGGCCTGTCAGTCCGGCCACGATGCCGTTTGCCACAATCTGCGGGTTGAGCTTCTGACTTGGGTCAGCGGCATAATAGTCGCCGGAGAACTGCTTAGTCATGTTCTCAATCTGACCGGCGATGGCAACGCCCTGATAATAGGCATGTTCCTTCTTATTCTCCGGGTTGTAGCCCAGGCGGTTTTGAATACCTTTATTGAAATCCTCGATGTAAGTGCTGTCAACATCTAGTGACTTGAGATACTGGTCGAGTCCTTTCGACTGAGCGATACCGAAGATATAAGCGATGGAGTCACCCTCATTGGTGAGCACCGGTTTCTCGATTGTGAACGGCTGAGCTGCTGCCACATTGGCCACCGGTGTGGCGCGCACTTCGCTGACGGCGGCGTTTTTGGAAGCTTTCTGAGCCTCTTTGAGTGCTTTTTTTGCTTCCTTCATGGCTTTCTTCACCTCTTTCTGATCTTCTTTGTCAAGTTTGGAATCTTTAATGACTTTCTGAGCCTCCTTCATCGCGGCATTAGCCGCTTTCAAAGACTCGTCGGTCATATTCTGTGCCTTCACGGCACTAGGAGCCATCGTCAAGAGGGCTCCAAGCGAGATAATCAAAAGTTTTTTCATATTCGATTTTCGGGGATTCCCGATTTTTTATTGATTGACTTGTACTTGAGTTGCCGGAACAGATGTAGGCTGAGTGCCGTTCTGGAGTGCTTCTTTAGCGCGCTTCTCGGCTTCTTTCTGCATCTGCTTCTCGGCTTCTTTCTGCATCTGCTTCTCGGCCTCTTTCTGCATCTGCTTCTCGGCCTCTTTCTGAGCTTTCTTCTCAGCTTTCTCAGCAGCCTTTTCAGCGTCCTTCTGAGCTTTCCTCACTTCTTTCTTTGCGCGTCTCTCAGCTTCTTTCTTTGCGCGTTTCTCGGCCTTTTCCTGAGCCTTCTCGGCAGCTTTCTCAGCCTTCTTCTCGGCCTTCTTCTGTGCCTTTTCGGCAGCCTTCTCAGCCTTTTGTTTGGCTTTCTTCTCAGCCTTCTCTATGGCTTTCTGATTGGCCTTCTCAGCCTTCTTGGTGGCTTTGGCAGCCGCCTTGGCAGCCGCTTTCTGAGCCTCTGCCTCAATCTGCTCAGCACTCTTCAGTTTCTGCGCATACGCAGTCTGAGCGGTCATCGACAGCACGAAGAGGGAAAACAGGATGACGATGTAATTTTTCATACTTTCGGTTTTTAAGGGTTCTCGAATTAGGATTCTCTTATAAAAAGAACCTCCGGACTGCTTTGAAAGACAGTCCGAAGGTGTTTATAATCGGTTTCTTACTTTGTCTCAATAGTGAAGATAAGGGTGGAGAACGGTTTAATCTGCCCCATCTCACGAGTGCCATAGCCCTGCTCCTGAGGGATTACCACTTCCCACTTAGCCCCCTTAGGCATCAGTGCGAGCACTTCCTGCCATCCTGGGATAACGCTCGGGCGCTTCATGTTCACCTGAATAGGCTCTTTTCCCTCTTCGTAAGAAGAGTCGAACACGGTGTCATTGATGAGCACACCCTTGTAGTCGCAGGTAACGACAGAGTCAGCGTTCATGGCAGAACCGGCAGCACCTGTACCCGGCTCAATCACTTTGTACTGCACACCGCTAGGGAGAGTCACAACGCCTTCAGCCTTCTTGTTCTTCTCGAGGAAAGCCTCGTTCTCTTTCTTCCAGTCGGCATATTTTGCCTCGATGTTGCGGTCGTGGAGTTCAGCAGACTTTGTGTTGAACGCCTCGTTGGCATTCTTGAGCGCTTCTTCCTTCTCTGGGCCCTCTGCCATCTTCAGACCAGCGATAAGACCTTTCACAATCTGCTCTGTGCCGATACGCTGGGTGGAGTCCTCACCATATACTTCCATAGTCAGACCTTTAGCCATGTTCTGGATGTCACCACCGATCTGGAGACCTTTGTTGAAAGCCTGCTGTGCAGGGCTGCTGCCGTTGGCGCCTTCCTGCATACCCTTGATGAACTCATCGATGAAGGCGGAGTCAACACCAAGCTGCATCATCATATAGTTTTTCAGACCGGCCGACTGTGCCAGTCCGAGGTTGTATGCCATAGAATCTACAGCAGCGTCTTTCACTACAGGAGCCAGTTTGTCATCCCCACCGCTCTTGTTACAAGAAATCACGAATACAGCGGCCAGCGCCACTGCGAAAAACATCATTTTTTTCATTTTGTCTTTTGTTTTGTTTAATTATTTAGATTTAAAATTTCTTTCTATTACAACACCTCGATGAGTTCCACATCGAAGATGAGGGTGGCGTATGGTGGAATCATGCCGCCTGCTCCGCTCTCGCCGTAACCGAGGAGGTAAGGGATATAGAAGCGGTATTTGGCGCCTTCCTGCATGAGCTGCACACCTTCGGTCCAGCCGGCAATCACCTGATTGAGTCCGAACACAGCCGGCTCATTGCGCTTGTAGGAGGAGTCGAACACCTCGCCGTTGATGAGCGTACCCTCGTAGTGGCAGCGCACCTTGTCTGTGGCTTTCGGTTTCTTGCCGTTGCCTTCCTTGAGCACCTCATACTGCAGGCCGCTCTTGGTGGTGATGACGCCCGGTTTGCCGGCGTTGTTCTGGAGGAACACGCGTCCTTCCTCGAGCGCGCGCTTACCTGCCTCTGCCTGAGCGGCTTTCATCTTGCTTTCCTGCTCTGCGAAGAAGCTGTTGACAATCTGCTGTGCCTCTGAGTTCTTCACTTTAAGGTCGTTATCCTGCAGCACATCCACAATGCTCTGTGCGAAGTCATCTATCACAAGCGCGTCCTTCAGTCCCATCTGTTTGAGTTGCTGACCGATTCCCAGTCCCAACGCATAACTAAGTTTGTCCATGTTCTATATCGTTTGTTTTTTAAATAAATTTTCTTTTGGTGCAACATCAAGATGCAAAGTTAGTTAAAATATATGAAGAACATGAATTTTTTTAGATTTTTTATAGTTATCGCACCTTTATAAACCTTCTTTCACTTGATGAATCATCTGTTGTGCCTCGTCGAGGAGGGTGAAGAGCTTGTCCATGGTCTCAGCACGGAGGATTTGGATGCGGGTCTTGCGGAAGTCTGGGATTCCCTTGAATATCGGAGAGTTCGCCAGATGGCGGCGCACATGCATGATGCCGCCCAACTCAGTGGCTTTACGCGGGTTGTCGGTGCGTGCCAGAGAGCAGGCAACGCTGTCGCGCACCTGCCGGCGTAGCACATCCATCTTCCACTGGAGCGTCATATCATCGGGGACAGCCCCATGGTCGAGGTAGTCGCGTATCTCCTTGAAAATCCATGGGCGTCCGAACGAGGCACGCCCCACCATCACGGCATCCACACCATATTTTTCAAAAGCTTCCGCCGCTTTCTCCGCCGAGTCGATATCACCGTTACCGATGATAGGGATGGTCATGCGGGGATTCGCTTTCACCGCTCCGATATAGCTCCAGTCAGCCTCTCCCGTGTACATCTGGCTACGGGTACGTCCGTGGATGGTGAGCGCAGCGATGCCGCAGTCCTGCAGCTGCTCTGCCAACTCCACGATATTCTTGCTCTCATGATCCCATCCCAGCCGGGTCTTGACCGTCACAGGGGTGCTGACCGCTTGCACCACAGCCCGGGTGATGTCGAGCATCAGCGGCTGGTTGCGGAGCATACCCGCTCCAGCCCCTTTTCCCGCCACCTTCTTCACCGGACAGCCGAAGTTGATGTCGATGATGTCGGGGTGAGACTCACTCTCCACAATACGCGCCGCCTCCACCATGGAATCCACGTCGCGTCCGTAGATCTGAATTGCGACCGGCCGTTCCTGCTCGTTGATGGTGATTTTCTGCAGACTGCGGTTGATGGAACGAATGAGGGCGTCCGCGCTGACAAACTCCGAATACACCATCGACGCGCCGAACTCCCTGCAGAGGAGGCGGAACGCCTGGTCGGTGACATCCTCCATCGGAGCGAGCGCCACCGGTTTATTACCTAAATCTATTGAGCCGATTGTCATGGAATATGAGGAATTATTTACAGTCCTTTTAAAATCCACTCTTTAAAGAACGGATCTTCTATTTCATAATGGTCTGAATAAATCACATAGCCATATTTCTGCATTCGTTTAAGCGCACTATATATCGTACTTGTCCGATGTTCTCCAGTCTGTAACTTATTATTCGTTGCCAGCTGCTGCATAATCCATTTGTTGGTACGGCTGAAATTCATCCATAGTCGTTCGTAGTCCAAACTATGAATATTAACAATATTATCGATTGCCGTTTGGACCACATCTTCTTGGTTAGGCTGAAGCATTCCCACTTGCCATATATTCGATGCAAGTTGTTGCGTGTAATAAGGATGACATTCGGTGTAATCCAAAATCTCATTAGCTAAGACACTACATTTGTCAGGAAAACAATGCTCCAAACGACTGCTGAGATATTGATAGAAGTCTTCACGAGGCAATTTTCCTAGTCTCATCAACTCACCGAAATGGTAAAACGGAGACTTTTTTTTCTCGAAGATATCAGTCATCATACTCTCCTGACTGCCTAGCAGAATGTAATTAATGTGTTTCTGATTCTGCATAATAGCTCTCAGTTTTTTGTCTAAACGAGAATCAAGATCCAAAATTTCCTGGAACTCATCAAACACAATAACCAAACGATTGTCGTCTGAATGTGCCTTTTCTATCAATGCCATCACATCCTCAAGGACAATATTTGAATCAACCCCTGGCTGGAAAGAGACATCCACTGAACCTGTAAGCGCATTTGTTGATATCGTGGGAATTATACGGAAATGTGTTATTAGATGACGCACACGCTCCACCGGATGCACCTTAAAGAACTCACGCAGTAACTTTGCCGAAAGGTTTACAACAGATGTAACCTGCTGAAGATTTATCGTGATATTCTTTCTACCACTTTTATGAAGTGCTTTTGCCACCACACTGCTCTTCCCGAATCGTCTGGGACTAATGATAATAAGATGATTCGGACTTTGAATGAATTGGCATATATACTCCACCTCTTTTTTTTTGTCGGTGAAGTACTCATCTTCAACGATTGTTCCAAATTTGAAAGGGTTTTCCATATTACGACTTTTTTCGTTACGATTTTTTTCGTAATCAATGCAAAGATAGGAAATATCGGTATAATCACCAAATAATACCTAACTGTTTAATATAAAGAAAGTAAAGAAAAGCCATTTCTATCCCTCCATGGATTCGATGGCTTTGCGGGCGTCGTCGAGGGAGAAGCCGCGGGAGACGGCGAAGCGGAGGAGTTTCATATAGCGCTCGTAGTCGGAGTTATACTTGATGGTCCGGCTTTTCTTCCGGAGCAGCTCCTTGAGCATGGTGTCACTCTCCGCTGACTGGATTTCCGACAGTCCGTCGGCGATATCATCGTCGCTGATGCCTTTCAGCCGGAGCGCCTGCCGTATTTTGTCGCGTCCCCAGCGGTTGAAGCGGAACTTGCTGCGCACGAAGGCGTGAGCATAGCGGTTCTCGTCGATATAGCGGTCTTTAAGCAGCCGCGCGATGATGCGTGTCTGCGCCTCCTCAGAGAGCTCCCAGGCGGCCATCTTCTTGCGCATGTCCTGAATGCAGTATTCGGCTCTTGCACAGAGATTGGCAAGGCGTGAGAGGGCGGATTCTTCAGTGATGGGTTTCACGATTACTTGGAACTTTGAACTTGGAACTTTGAACTTGGAACTTTAGAGTTACTTGGAACTTTTAACTTTGTTTGCCCGGAAATCCCGGATAATCCGGATAACCCGGAATCTCAGGAGACTCAGGAAATACTCTCACCTTTCCGCTCTCACCTTTTTCCCGGCCATACATAAAGTAAGGCCCTACAGCGGATGGGCTACAGTAGAACACCTAAACCTCCTTCATCTTTCAACTCTAAACTTTACAATTTCTCTCTAAACGCTAAATTATATCTGGCAGAGACAAAGCGGGGGTTGGCAAACTGGTCATCGTAGGTCTTGATGTCGGTGAAGCCGCTGGTTTTGAGCAAGTCAGAGACCTCACCGGGAAACCGGCGGTTGATCTCGAAATAGATGCGGCCGCCCGGCTTGAGCGCAGCGGTGGCGAAAGAGGTGATGGCACGGTAAAACAACAGCGGGTCGTCGTCGGGCACGAATAAGGCGGTGTGAGGCTCATGGTCGAGCACATTTTGCTCCATCTGCGCCGCCTCACTGTGGCAGACATAAGGTGGATTGCTGACGATGATGTCGAATTGTTCCTCTGAGGTGGTATCAGACATAGGCTGATGGAAGATATCCCGCTGCTCGGACGTCACGTCAAGTCCAGTCCGTTTCGCATTCTCTTGAGCGACAGCCAGTGCCTCGGTTGAGATGTCCCAGCCCGTCACCTCCGCGTTGGGCAGGAGCTGTTTCAGCGCCAGTGCGATGCAGCCGCTGCCTGTGCCTATGTCCAGGATACGCAACTTCTGAAGCCATTCATGGTCGCTCGCAATCATCCTCACCAGCTCCTCTGTCTCCGGACGGGGTATCAGCACGCCTGGCGCCACTTTCAGGTCCAGTCCGCAGAAGAATGTCTGCCCAAGCACATACTGCACAGGCTCACCGTGGCTGATACGGTTCACACAGGCGCTGAGGTGTTCTTTCTGTATGTCAGACAGTTCATCATCCCGCCCTATCAGCACGTCGGCAGTGGAGAATCCGAAGAGCGACTCAAAGAGCAGGAGCGTGGTGGCCCGTGCCTCCCTTTCGTCCATTTGTCGTGAGAGCCGTTGCTGGATATGTTGGCGGAGAGACATGTGTACTTGGAACTTTGAACTTTGAACTTTGAACTTTGTTTGCCCGGAAATCCCGGATAATCCGGATAACCCGGAATCTCCGGAGACTCCGGAAATACTCTCACCTTTCCGCTCTCACCTTTTTCCCGGCCATACATAAAGTAAGGCCCTATAGGAGATGGGCTACGAAACTACGGTTTGAGGTGGAGTTTTTGTCCGAAGCGGTGGAAAACGCAGTTGTTGATGTTGTAGAACAGGAAAGCGAAGGCGATGCCTGCCACGGAGTCGATGGCGTAATGCGCTTTGACATATACCGTAGCGAAGAAGAGTATGAAGGCAAACGGGAAGAGTATCCAGAAGAACTTGCGGCATCCGGTCTGCCAGGCCAGGATGAGCGTGACGGTGGTCATACCCACGTGGCTGCTCGGGAAGGCTGCAGTCGGGTGTTCTCCAGCATCCTGAGCCGCGAGCACCATCTTGCTGAACGGTCCTCTCACCTCGAGGGGCAGGATGTCGGTGTTATGCCGGAAATAGTCGTGCATCTGAGGAAAGTTATCCGTCATCCCCATCTCCACGCCGTTCGCCTGGTAGTAGTATTGCGGTCCAGCCACCGGGAAAAACTCGAAGAAGAGGTAAAAACAGAAGAAAGAGGCGAGGAACACGAATGTGGCTCGTTGGAAATCCTGGTATCTGGCGATAAAATAGAAAAGGATCATCGATATCATCAGATAGTAGTATGATGTGTAGCCGAGGTTGAACAGCTCATACCAGAAAGTGGAGCTGAGCAGCTGGTCAAACACGAGCGCCGGCTGGCATCCGAACACCAGGTAGTCGATATGCGCGAATATATGGTCTTTGTAGTCGAAGAGTCTGCAGAACTCGTAAGTCTCAGGATACCAGTAGATAAGCAGAGCGAAGAGGGGTGCTGTCCTCAGCAGGATGGTTGCCTTGCAGGGGAAACGGCGGTAAATGAGGATGAGCACCAGCATTCCCAGCAGCACCAGGCCTCTGAAGGCAATCATAGACCATGGGTTACGCAACATCCCCCACTCCACCGCGATCATCACGGTGGTGACTGCCATATACAGCAGAGTGGCTGCTTCGAATCCGAGCAGCCCCTTCTCTTCTTTTCTTCTTATAAAACTGGAAAAAATGGGGTTCAGTGTCTGATTCTTCATGCGACAAGTGTTTTCGTTTAGAGCCATCCGTGGGATTTATACCATGCCGCCGTCTCCTTCACACCCCGTTCGAGGCCCCATTGCGGACGGTAACCCAGATCCGTGATCATCGGCTCGATATCACAGTTCCAGTTACGCTGGCTCATGATCTTATACTTGTCGCTGTTGAGCGTCGATACTTTTCCCGTCAGTCCGGCAACCCACTCACTGACCGCGCATACCATGCGCAGGAAGAAGAGCGGCGCTTTGATATGGACCACGTGGTTTGCACCCAGCTCATGCTGAATGAGGTTGCTGAACTGCCGGGAGGTGTATGCCTGTCCGTCGCTCACATGGTAAATCTTATGGTTGATTGGTTCGATACCCTCATTGATGACCTTATCGACGGCTGCGAAGATAGCACCCACCAGGTCGTCCACATAGACGAAGGTCAGCTCCTGCGGTTTGAATCCCACCGCGAAATCCACGTGGTTTTTGATACTCTTGAACTGGAGGAAGTAGTCGCGTTCGCGCGGTCCGTAAACACCTGTCGGACGGAAGATGACGTACGGAAACTCATACCCGAGGCATTTGAGGTAGTTCTCACTCTTACATTTGCTGTTGGCATAGGAGGTGTTCGGCTGCGGCTCGTCGCTGCTGCGCATCGGCTCATAGATACTCGGATGCCCGTCGACCATAACCGGCTGTAGTACATCACTCTGTTCCTCGCCGGCATCACTGTTGGCGGCGCGCTGCACTTTTTTCTCCTCTTTGATCGGTCCGAGCACGCTGAGACTGCTCATATAGACGAACATCTTCGGAATCATGTTGAGTTCCTTGAGCTCCTCCACGAGGTTGACCGTGCAGTCGTAGTTGTTTGTGTCGAAATCCTCCGGGTTGAGGCATTTGGTAGCGCCGGCGGCATGGATAACGATATCCCATTTCCCGTGATTCTCTTTGAAATGTGCGAGTTGGGAATGCAGCACGTCGCGGTTGGTCATGTCGAGCGTCTGGAACTGCAGCCATTCGTTCTGCAGCCATTTCCGGCTGGAGGTGCTGCGTACGCCCGCCCATACCGACATCTGACGTTTGAGTGCCTCTTCACAGAGGAAACTGCCGATAAATCCGCTCGCTCCCGTAATCAGTATTTTTGTTGGTTCAAGCATAGGTACTTTTTTTAAAGAATGCAAAGAATGCAAGGAATGCAGAGAATGCAAAGACGTTTGTCATTCCTAATCCCTAATTTAAAAAAAGGGAACTATTATTCTAAAATCAGTGCAAAGTTACGATTTTTTAGTCAGTTTCCCATATTTTATCAGTGCAAAATAGTTTTTTTCGTTCAAAATGAGTATATTTGGAGAAAATCTAAAATTCAGTACTATGGCAAAGAAGATAAAATCGGCCAAAAGCACCAAGAAAAGCAAGAAAGGCCTGAATAAGAAAGAGCTGCGCGTGCTCATCACCCAGATTATGAGCCAGCAGCCTGGTGAATACCTTTCCATCAAACACCTTTTCAAGAGTCTGCGACTCACCACCCATCCATTGAAGATGCTCGCTGTGGATATCCTCAACGAGATGATCGACGACGGTGAGATCAGCCACAACGAAGAGGGCGAGGTGTCGTACAACGGCCATTCACAGATCTGCGAGGGTGTGTTCTCCCGCACTCCTGGTGGCAAAAATTTCGTCGATCTGCCTGATGGTGTGGGTGTGAGCGTTTACGACGAGGACACGCTGCATGCGCTGCCAGGCGACAAGGTGAAAGTAAGCCTGTTCGCCAAGAAGAAGAACAGCCGTAAGCTGCAGGGACAGATTGTGGAGATTGTCCAGCGTAATGAGAAGCCTTATATCGGTGTGCTTCAGATCAGCAAGCATGCCGCCTTCCTGGTATCGCCAAGCGGTCAGCTGCCTCACGACATCCTTGTTCCGATGGACAAGCTGAAAGGTGCGAAGAACGGTGAGAAAGCGTTGGTGAAGATCACCAACTGGCCTGAGCGGGCCCACAACCCCGTTGGTGAGGTGGTGGACGTGCTGGGAATGCCGGGCGACAACGACACCGAGATGCATGCCATCCTCGCTGAGTACGGCCTGCCTTACAAATATCCCGACAAGGTGGAGCGCGCCGCCGAGAATATCGACCCGGGCATCACTCCTGAGGAGGTGGCCCGTCGCATGGATATGCGCGATGTGACCACGTTCACCATCGACCCGCGTGACGCGAAGGACTTCGACGATGCCCTGTCCATCCGCAAGTTGAAAGACGGTCTGTGGGAGGTAGGCGTACATATCGCCGACGTGTCGCATTATGTGCTCGAAGGTAGTGTGATAGACAAGGAAGCCCAGCAGCGCGCCACCTCCGTCTATCTGGTGGACCGCACCATCCCGATGCTGCCGGAGCGTCTCTGTAACTTTATCTGTTCGTTGCGTCCGGAAGAAGACAAGCTCACCTACTCGGTGGTGTTCACGATGAATGACGATGCCGATGTGCTGAGCCATCAGATTGTGCATACTGTCACCCGCAGCAACCGCCGATTCACTTATGAGGAGGTGCAGCATCTGTTCGAGACCATCGGCGAGGCCTCCGAGGAGGATATGAAGACCCCTACCCCGGCGCAGCCGCTGTCAGAGGGAGCCTGCCCGGCCGAGACCTATCAGGAGGAACTGGTGGTGCTCAACCGCATGGCGAAGCAACTGCGTGCCAACCGATTCAAGAATGGCGCCGTGGATTTCGACCGTGAGGAGGTTCGGTTTGAGATTGACGACAAAGGCAAGCCGCTGAGCGTCTATTTCAAGCGCGGCAAGGACGCCAACAAGCTGGTGGAGGAGTTTATGCTGCTTGCCAACCGCACGGTGGCTGAGAGTGTGGGTAAGGACGTGAAGAAAGGCCAGAAAGCCAAGACGTTGCCTTACCGCATCCACGATGTGCCAGACCCGAACAAACTGGAAAGTCTGGAGCGTTTCATCGCCCGCTTCGGTCTGATGATCCGCACGACCGGTCCGAAAGCCGAGGTGGCGAAGAGCCTGAACGCCATGCTGAAAGAGGTGAAGGGCCGTCCGATGGAAGAGCTGGTGGAGAACATGTCGCTCAGAGCGATGATGAAAGCCCGTTATTCCACCATCAATATCGGTCACTATGGTCTGGCATTCGACTACTACACCCATTTCACCTCCCCTATCCGCCGTTATCCCGACCTGATGGTGCACCGTCTGCTCACCCGTTATGAGCAGGGCGGTCAGAATGCCAGCCAGAAGAAGTACGAGGCCCTGTGCGACCACTCGTCCGATATGGAGCAGCTGGCAGCCAGTGCCGAGCGCGCCAGTATCAAGTACAAGCAGGTGGAGTTCCTGGCCGACAAGATTGGAGAGGAGTTCGACGCTAAGATCAGCGGTGTGACCGAATTCGGTTTGTATGCCGAGATTATCGAGAACAAATGTGAGGGTCTGATTTCCGTCCGTTTCCTGGGTGACGAGGCCTTCGATTTCGACGACCGCAATTTTGCGCTGGTAGGCCGCCGTTCGCACCATAAGTTCTGCCTGGGCGACAAGATACGTATCCGTGTGGTGAAGGCCAACCTTCTTCAGAAGCAGCTCGACTTTGAGTTTGTGAGGAAGCTGGAGTCTGCCCCTGGCGCCACCAGTGTGAAGACCCCGTTCTACGAGGTGATTGAGAAGAAGAAGAAGAGAAGTAAGAGGTAAGAAGTAAGAAATATGAAGAAGATTGGTTTTTATCTGCTCTACGGCTTTGTGTATGCGTTGTCGTTGCTGCCGTTCAGAGCCCTTTATATTTTGTCAGACTTTATTTATCTGATTGTCTATCATCTGATCCGCTACCGTCGTAAGATTGTTCGGAGGAATCTCACCACTGCATTTCCCGAGAAAGGAGAGGCAGAGATTCAGCGTATTGAAAAGGAATTTTATCATTGGTTTTGCGACTATGTGTTTGAGACCTTCAAACTGCTCAGTATCAGTCACGAAGGTCTTCTGAAACATTTCGAGATGCGTGGGTTGGACGTGATGGAGGATGCGTTCGACCGTGGTCAGGATGCCGCCGCCATTCTGGGTCATTACTGCAACTGGGAGTGGTTGTCGGCTGTGAAACTGGGTTGGAATCACAATGATGACGCCCAGGTCGGCCTGATTTACCACCGTCTGCGCAGCTATGCTTCCGACGAGCTGTTCAAGCGTATCCGCACCGCTCACAAGGGCACAGTGGTGAAGAAGAAGCATATCCTCCGCCATCTGGTGGACTATCGTAAGCGCGGTATCCGCACCCTCTTCGGCTATATCAGCGACCAGACCCCAAAATGGGAGAATATCCACCTGTGGCTTCCGTTCCTCAACCACGAGACACCCGTGTTCACCGGTGGTGAGCGTATCATGCGCAAATACGACAACGCTGTGTTCTATGTCAGCATGGAGCGTCCGAAGCGCGGCCGGTATATCGCCACCTTCACCCTTATCACCGACGACCCTAAGAGTCTGCCGGAAAACGAGATTACGAAGCGTTTCTTCGCTTTGTTGGAAGCTGATATCCGCAAGAATCCCCCATTCTACCTGTGGACGCACAACCGTTGGAAGCGTACGAAAGAGGAATGGGAGATTCGTAATGAGGGGAGAGATGAGAGGTGAGAGGGGA
>FLNY01003709.1_pt1 | contig 65469 bp, 63 predicted proteins | sample 1140381 | NCBI WGS metagenome assembly FLNY01 (sample SAMEA3878172, study PRJEB12797) | bioreactor metagenome | biome: Moose rumen | place: Sweden | collected 2011-10
GGGACTGCTCTACAAACGCGGTCGCGGCCACAGCCCTCACCAAGGCAAGGAACAGATAGCCGACCTCAAACTCATCTGCGACGCCCTCTTCGCCAACGGCACCAACCAAATCATCTGGCACGGCTTTCCCTTCAACCATGTGGGCGACACGAGCAACTTCTTCTACACCACCTGCCAAATCAGCACCAGCGAACTCAACAACCTCAGTGGCCAAAACCTCACCGACTTCAACAACTATATGGCCAAGGTGTCGGAATATATGCGCAAAGGCAAGAACTACAGCGACTTGGCTGTTTATATGCCGCTCGAAGACGCTTGGATGGGCGGCGCCTATCCCGACTCGATGCGCAAGGTGAAAGCCTTCTTCTGGGGTGAGTACGAGATGCGCTTCATCAACACGCCCGAAGAATATAAAGGGATGCAGCCGCTCTGGGTGAACGAGCATTTCCTGAACGACGCCACCTTCGAGAACGGCACGCTGCATTGCGGCAATGCCGACTTCAAGGCACTCTACAGCGATGTGGAATACATGGAAATCGGTGCGTTGCAGGAAATCATCAGATTGGCCGAGGAAGGGCTTCCCGTAATCATGGCACGCATGCCCAAAGAACCCGGCATGGTGAAACACCCTGAATATGAAACCCTTATCGAACAACTTGTACGGCTGCCACAATGTGACAGCCGTACAAACCAACCGTTGATTGCGGGCAAAAACCTCCCCGACTTCTGGATCCGTCAGGACGGCGACACCTACTATGTCTTCGTCGCCAACCCCATGACCCAGACCATTGAATATCCGTTGGATTATTGCTACGCCTTTACCGACAAAGGTGCCACCCGCGACATCACCGTCAACCATCATGGCAAGAGCGAGGCCTACACCTTGAATTTCAAGCCGATGGAGTCTATCATGCTTAAAATCGACGCCAACGGCATCGAACAAATCGACTTGGGCTTTGAGCCGAAACCGATGAACGGTTACAAAGATATTACTCACGAATAAAATATACCGCCATGAAACGCATAGCAACTTTCCTTTCTGTCATTGCAGCTTTGACCTTTACTTTCTTCAGCTGCGGCAACCTCAATGTCGAAATCGTCAAGCCAACCGTGGAGCAACAAGACGGCTCAAGGGCCTTGGCCACGGCGCAACCTCGCTTCAGCTGGCAATATAAATCATCGGAAAAAGACATCGTTCAGATTGATTATCAAATCATTGTGGCTTCGACGGAACAAAACGCCAAAAACGGTCGCGGCGACCTTTGGGACTCCCAGAAAGTGACATCCGGCCAAATGCTCTACATTCCTTACCAAGGAAAAGAGTTGCAAAGCCGCGACAAAGCCTATTGGAAAGTCGTGGCAACGGTCACCAACGGAAGCAGAAAAACAATAATCGAGAGCGATGTCAACGTATTCGAAATCAGCCTGTTAAACCAAGACGACTGGCAGGCGAAATGGATTGGCCATGAGTTTGACGACGACGTGTTGACAGGTAAGACCCGCATCGCCGCACGTTACCTGCGCAAGGATTTCAACCTTCACGGCGAAATAAGCGAAGCCCGTCTCTACGTCAGCGGGCTGGGACAGTACAGCGCGTATCTCAACGGAACGGAAATCGCGCCGGAGGAAATCATGAAGCCGGCTCTTTCAGATTACCGTAAACGTGTGTATTTCAACGCTTTTGATGTTACTTCTATGCTCAATGAAGGTCAGAACGCCATAGGCGTCATCCTCGAAGGAGGTCGCTACACCGCCATGCGCTACAATGCCGAAAACCCTAACCGCGACGGCATCAATAATGTGCTGCACTACGGCACGCCGCGACTTTTGCTTCAATTGGAAATACGTTACAAAGACGGCTCTAACGAGTTGATTGTCAGCGATGAGACGTGGAGAATCACCAACCGAGGCCCTATACGCACCGCCAACGAGTTCGACGGCGAGACATACGACGAGAATTTCGAGCTTGGTAACTGGAATACAACGGGTTACGACGACACAGCCTGGATGCAGGCAGAAATCGTCGAGGCACCGGCAGGCGAGCTTAAAGCACAGCCTAACCCAAATATCCGTGTGATGGAGACGCTGAGACCTGTCGCGTTGTTCCAAAAAGACGGCAAATGGATGCTCGACATGGGTCAGAACATGGTGGGTTTCCTCAAGATTAAAATGCGCGGACAGCAAGCGGGCGACACCGTCACGCTGCGTTTCGCCGAGATTCTGACACCCGACAGCCTGCTTTACACCGCCAACCTGCGCACCGCCGAAGCCACCGACCGCTACCTCGTTGCTAAAAACTCTCAACTCTCAACTGACTCTCAACTCTCAACTCTCAACTCTAAACTAAACTGGCACCCGATGTTCGTCTATCACGGCTTCCGTTTCGTGGAGATTTCAGGCCTGCGCGAAAAGCCCGATTTGGATGATTTTGAAGGCTGTGTGATGTACGACGAGATGCCAACCACAGGCTCGTTCACGACATCCGACGAAATCATCAACGCGGTCTATCACAACGCATACTGGGGCGTCAGAGGCAACTACCGCTCTATGCCTACCGACTGTCCGCAACGTGATGAGCGTCAGGGATGGAACGGCGACCGCACCACAGGTACCTTCGGGGAGTCGTATATCTTTGGTAATCAACAGCTTTACTCCAAATGGCTCACCGATGCCGACGACAGCCAGCTTGAGAGCGGCTCGCTGCCCGACGTGATGCCACCCTATTGGCGTTTCTACTCCAACAGCATGACGTGGCCCGGAGCGTTCGTAACCGTGGCCGACATGCTCTACACCCGCTTCGGCGACATACAACCCATTGAGCGTCATTATGATGCCATGAAAAAATGGATGCTTTTCATGAAAGAACGTTACATGGACGGCGGCATCATGACGAAAGACACCTACGGCGACTGGTGCATGCCGCCTGAATCGCTCGAACTTATTCACTCGCGCGATGCCAATCGCATCACTAAATCGGCCGTCATCGCCACGCCGTTCTACTGCTACCTTTCCGGCAAGATGGCGAAATACGCTGAATTATTGGGTAAACCTGATGATGTGGAGTACTTTAACCAAGAAATAACAGCCTCTACGCAGGCGTTCAACGACAAATATCTCAACAGTGTGACAGGTCGTTACGCCAACAACACCGTCACAGCCAACATTCTGCCTTTGTGGTTCGGCATGGTTCCCAATGGATTGGAAGACAAGGTCTTCGAGAGCATCGTTGACAAGACCGAAGACGAATGCGACGGTCACGTCTCGACGGGCGTCATCGGCATACAGCAGCTGATGCGCACCCTGACGGAATACGGTCGCGGCGACTTAGCTTTGAGAATCGCCTCCAACGACACCTATCCGAGCTGGGGCTATATGTATCGCAACGGCGCCACCACCATCTGGGAACTCTGGAACGGCAACACAGCCGACCCCGCCATGAACTCAGGCAACCATGTGATGCTGCTCGGCGACCTCATCCTCTGGGAATATGAATATCTCGGCGGCATCCGCGCCCTTGAGCCAGGCTACACTAAAATTCAGCTCAAGCCTTATCCCATCGAGGGTCTCGACTTCGTGAGCTGCGCCTATGAGTCGGTATCAGGCCGCATCGAAAGCTCATGGCAACGCAAAGGCAACCGCTTCGAGTGGGACATTACCATCCCGGCCAATACCACGGCAGAAGTGTGCATCCCTATCGCAAATGGTTATGAGACAAAGACTTATGGTAGCGGAAGACATCATCTTTCATCCACGATAAAATAGAAGAAGACAGATATGGATAGCAAGACCACGGAAATCCAAAAGCTGCGCCACGCCCTCCAAGCCGCCGACGCTGTCGTCGTGGGAGCGGGTGCGGGACTCTCCACCTCGGCGGGATTCACTTACGCCGGCGAGCGTTTTCAGAGATATTTTTCCGATTTCATAGAGAAATATGGCTTCACCGACATGTATTCAGCCACGTTTTATCCTTTCCCGACGGAAGAGGAGTTCTGGGCTTACTGGAGCCGCCATATCTTCCACAACCGTTTCGTGAAGGCACCGAAACCTGTTTACGGCAACCTCTTGAGACTCGTCGGTGACAAGGATTATTTCGTCATCACCACCAATGTTGACCATCAGTTTCAGATGGCGGGCTTCGATAAGAAAAGACTGTTCTACACCCAAGGCGATTACGGTCTGTTCCAATGCGCCACGCCATGCCATCAAAAGACTTACGATAACGAGGCGACCGTCAGGAGAATGATGGACGAGCAAAAGGACATGAAAATACCGTCGGAATTGGTACCCCATTGCCCCGTCTGCGGCGGCAAGATGAAGGTCAACCTGCGGTCCGACGACACCTTCGTGGAAGACGACGGCTGGCATGCGGCGGCTGACCGTTACATCGAATTCCTCAAAAGACATCAAACGGGCAAGGTGCTGTATCTTGACCTCGGTACCGGCAGCAACACCCCGACCATCATCAAGATTCCATTCATGAAGATGACCATGCAGAACCCCGACGCCATCTATGCCACCATCAACCTCGGCGAGGCGTTCACCGTCGAACAAATCAAAGACAGGTCGATTGTGATAAACGGAGATATTGGAGAAGTGATTGAGAATCAATTAAGAGCAAATAGTTAAGAAGTCGTCATTTCGACCGAAGTGGAGAAATATGAACCGTATAGATTTTTTGATTGACTATCTCCTCAAGGAGGACGAGCGTTTCTCGGAAGTTGCCATCCCCGAAGATTTGCTGGGCAAGCGCGACCTCTTCCGTGCCTTGCGCAACGTGCGTCCGCCACGTCCCGTCAGCGAGGAGTTTCTCCGGCTGCAAGACGAGGAATTGCAGGCACAACTCAACGAAAAAGGCATCGTCGAACCCTCCCAACTCCCCACTCTCAACACTCCACTCTCAACTCTCAACTTTATACTCTGGCAAGGCGACATCACCCGTCTCCGCGTCGATGCCATCGTCAACGCCGCCAACAGTCGCATGCTCGGGTGCTGGGGACCGCTGCACAACTGCATCGACAACGCCATACACTCGGCGGCAGGCATACAGCTACGCGAGGAATGTCACGAAATGATGCTGCGGCAAGGCCATGAGGAGCCGACAGGTCAGGCAAAAATCACCAAGGCGTATAATCTGCCCTGCAAACATGTCATCCACACTGTAGGACCAATCGTCCCCAATGGCATACCTGCTGAATCTCAGCGGGAACAGCTCGCCTCATGCTACCGTTCCATCATGCAGGTGGCCGACGACAACAGTCTCGAGAGCGTCGCTTTCTGCTGCATCTCCACCGGCGAGTTCCATTTCCCCAACGGCTTGGCGGCAGAGATAGCGGTGCGGACGGTGAGTGACTATCTCGCAGGACATCCGAGTTGTAGCGTCAAGACAGTGGTTTTCAACGTGTTCAAGGATATTGACTTAAAGATATATCAACGCCTGTCTCGTTACATCACATAAAAAATTCGACTGCAAAGGTAGTGATTTATTTCATTTTTTCGTATCTTTGCACCCGAAAAACGGAGTTCAAGCGTATAATGAACGCGTCTTGCCCTTGGGCATGTAAATCCTGTTACCAGCTGAAATCCATTACTTTATCATTAGAAACAACGGATTAACTGGACGATTTATATGCCATAACCCTATCAAATTCAAAACAATGAAAATCAGACATCAACTCGTGATGTTTCTGTCGCTCGCGCTATGCCTTTCGGCGCAGGCACAGAAACGAAGCATGACATTGGAAGAGCTTTTCCAACTCGCCGATGCAAACAACAAAGCGTTGAAAACCAACATTATCGGGGTGCAATCGGCACAAGAAGGACTGCTCTCGGCGAAAAGCGGTCGCCTGCCTGACGTCAAGACCTCGCTGTCGGCCTCGTATATCGGCAACGGCTACCTATGGGACCGCGATTTCAGCAACGGAATGCTCATCGACATGCCGCACTTCGGCAACAACTTCAGCTTTCAGGTGGCGCAAGTGATTTATGCCGGCGGCGCACTCAACAGCGGCATCGCCTTGGCTGACCTTGGCGTGCAGATAGCCCAACTCCAACACGAGCAGAAACAGCAGGAAATAAGGTTCCTATTGGCAGGCTACTATCTTGACATCTTCAAGCTGAACAACCAATTGCTCGTCTTCGACCAAAACATCGCCCTCGTCGAAAAAGTGCTCGAAGACCTCCGCAATCGCCACGAGCAAGGCATGGCGCTGAAAAACGACCTCACGCGTTATGAGCTGCAACTTGAGAACCTCAGGATGCAGCGCACCCGCCTCGCCAACGGAAAGGAAATCCTCAACCACCAACTCACCCAAGCCATCGGACTTGACACTTCCATAGAAATCGAACCAGACAGCACTTTGATTTCGAGAGAGTTGCCAATCGTTACGGAAAGCGACTGGCTGCAGAACGCGGCCATCCTCTCCCCTGCCCTCCGGCAGCTCGACCTCGTCATCCGCATGAACGAAGAAAAAGAAAACTTTGCCAAAGCCGCACGACGCCCCAAACTCGCCTTAGTCGCCGAAGAACATCTCGACGGCCCCATCCTCATCGAGGTACCCGTCATCGACAAGAACTTCAACTATTGGTTTGTCGGACTCGGACTGCAATACGACCTCTCGTCGCTCTACAAAAGCACCCACGACATCCGCAAGGCGCGCCTCGAAACCCAGCGTAGCCAAGAGGAGAAAGCCGTGGTCGCGGAAGGCATCGACAACGGCATCCACGCCGTGTTCGTCAAGTACCAGGAAGCCGTCAAAAACCTTGGCATTTGCGAAAAGGCTTTGGCTTTAGCCGACGAAAACTACCGCATGACGCGCAACCGTTACGACAACGAGTTGGCCATGCTCACCGACATGCTCGACGCCTCCAACAGCAAGCTCTACGCCGAGTTGGAATGGGTCAACGCAAAAATCGACATCGTTTATTATTACCTCAACCTCAATTATTTAATCGGAAAACTCTAAGCCATGAAAAAGAAAACCAAGAAAATCGTCGCCAACATCATCGTCGTCGCCTTGTTATTAATCGGTATCGTGTGGGTCTGCGCCCAATTTTGGCATACCACGAAGACGACCTATACCAACAATGCCCAAGTCTATCAACACATTGCGCCCGTCAGCAGCAAGGTTCCTGGCTTCATCAAGGAAATCCGCTTCGACGAGTTCCAGCACGTCAAGAAAGGCGACACTTTGGTATTGATTGAAGATGCCGAGTTCCGTCTGCAATTGGCTCAGGCTCAAGCCAACTACAAAAACGCCACTGTCGGCAAGGCGGCCATGAACACCAGCATCCGCACCACGCAAAACAACATCGCCGTCAGCGATGCCAGCTTGCGCGAAATGGAAGTCCGCCTGAAAAATGCCGAGGCCGACTACCTCCGATACAAGAACCTCTACGAAAGCGAGACCCTCACCAAGTCCCAATTTGACGGCGTGAGAACGCAATACGAGGCCATGAAAGCCAATTACGAAGCCATGAAGCAACAGCAGCAAAGCACCCGCCTCGTCAAGAGCGAGCAGACGCAACGCCTCGACCAAAACGACGCAGGCATCGCCATCGCCGAAGCCGCGCTCAACCTCGCGGAACTCAACCTCTCCTACACCGTCATCACCGCGCCTTGCGACGGCTACACCTCGCCCAAGACCATCCACGAAGGCGAGCTTATCCAGCCCGGGATGAACCTCGTGAGCATCGTGAGCGACGAAGACTGTTGGGTCATCGCCAACTATCGTGAGAAGCAGCTGCGCAACATCGAGATTGGCTCGAAGATGAAAATCACCGTCGATGCCCTTCCCCATCAAGTTTTCAGTGGTACCGTGACCGCTATTTCCAACGCCACCGGAGCGCGTTATTCCATTGTGCCGCAGGATAATTCGACGGGCAACTTCGTCAAGACCGAGCAGCGCGTCCCCGTCAAGATTGCCTTCGATGCCGACAATGATGCCGAGGCCATGAAGCAACTTCGCGCCGGCTTGAATGTTGAATGTGAGATTGAGAAATAAATGGAAGGTCATCAACAACAGGGCTTCTCCATGCCCATGTACAAGGACTTCGTCCCCGAAAAGCTCCGCTTTTGGATCACGCTGTTCTTTCCGCTTGTATTTCAGATGTCGGACGCGCTCTTCATGGGCCTTTCGGGACCGATTGCCGCCGCCACCCCGCTCACGCCTAACGACGTGCTTTTCTGTGGCTTCTGCGGCATGATCGGCGTCACGGTGACCTTCCCCGTGCTGTTCCGATTCAAGTTCCGTTTCACCACAAAACAAATCCTGCTCATCGTCTCGTTGGGCATGGTAATTTGCAACCTCATCTGCCTGAGCACCACGTTTATGCCGATTTTGGCACTCACCAATTTCATCTTCGGTATCCTGAAACTGTGGGGCTCTTTCGAGTGCTTCTCTTCCATTATGATGAAAGTGTCGCCGCGCTACAACTTTGCGCCCTTCCTTGCCATAGTCTTTACGGTGGTTTTCGGCGGCATCGAACTGTCAGGCATCGTGGCAAACCATGTCGTTTACGGACTGCCTTGGCAATACATGAACTACCTGATGATGGGCTTGCAACTGCTTGTCGCACTGCTGGTTGTCGTGCTGATGCGCGACATCCGGCTCATGCCCTTAAACCGACTCTATGGCATCAGCTGGATTGGCATGTTCCTTTGGGGTCTTGTCCTGATGGCGTTCACGTTCATCTTCGTTTACGGTGACCAAATCCAATGGTTCCGCTCGCCCTACACCCACATCGCAATAGGTGTGATATTCGCATCGCTTTCCGTGTTGGTTTACAGGATGTTCCATTATCGGCATCCTTATTTGGAATTTCCCGCTTTCCGCTACCACAACCTTTGGAATATTCTGCTTTTGTTCTTCATTGCAGCCCTGCTGATGAGCACCGAGAGCGTGTTGCACCACATCTTCACCGAGGAAATCCTGCATTATGGCAGCCTCAGCATCGCCAACCTGAAATGGTGGGTCTTGGCCGGCATCCTTTTCGGTGGCTTCCTTTCCGTGCAAGCCATCGACCGTTGGTATTTTAGTTACAAACTATTGACTTTCATTAGCATAGGAAGCATCACCTTGTATGTCATGCTGATGACATTCGCCATCACGCCGCAAACGCCGGTTCAGAACTTCTACCTGCCGCTGTTCCTCTACGGTGTCGGCCACGTGATGATTTTCATCGTGCTGACGACCTACGTCGAAGGCATCGTGCCGCTCCAACACCGTTTCCAAGTGCTGACCATCTTGGGCTTTGTGCGCATCGGTCCCGGCTCGGCGGTAGGAAGCTCGCTTTGCGGACATCTGTTCAAGACAGAAATGGCGAAGAACCTCAGCAACTTAGGCTCGCAGGTGAACACGGTCGCGTTTCGCAGCCACGACTACGGCACCATCGCCAACGAGGTGGTGGAGAACGCCATGATGCTCAGCCTGCGCAACCTCTACGGCCTCACTGCCCTCATTGGCATCATCACCCTGTTGATATTGCTCGGCAGCCGCTACCAGCCGCAAATCAAGAACACGCTACCTACCTTAAGGAAGGCTTATAAGGTGTTTTCGAGGAAGTAAGGCAAGCATTGTGAATGGGAGTTGCGGAGTTTTCACCTCCCTACCTGCCATTTCTCGAAAAATTCATGAAACCACCTGTTTTTTTGCAAATTGATGGTTGGTTTCAAAATATTTTGTACTTTTGCAAAGTTTGAAACGATATGGCAGACTTGACCTTACATAGCAACACGGAATCCTTCATCGGCATTGCATGACAGCGACAACCTTTTTGTCGCCAAATACATGCCGCTGATGCCCACTGAGGAAGAACTCCGCCACGAGATAGAGCAACAAAAGGAATTGTATAGATTGCAGCAAGATAATAAATAATTGAATATCAAAACGATAAAAACGAAACAAACAAAGAAAAATAGTTAATCTAACATATTGAAAATCATAGCGTTTGCTGTTTGTTCCAACCAATGTGAAACGTGGAAAATTTCAAAATGGTGAATTTCGTGGATGACAAAAAGCAAATGCTCGCTATTAGGGGCGAGCATTTTGTCTATCCTCGAAAGGTAATTTCCACGACCTCACATTGGAGACGAAATTGTTCGCCTCCTTTTTTGTGGTCGTTGGAATTTGAGGAATTGGTAGCACTTCGCACAAATAACAAACCATCATGCAAATACATATAGGTTCTCTTATTCGTGAAGAATTGCGGCGACAAGGCCATACAAACGAATGGCTTGCTGACAGAATAGGGGTTACTCCGCGCACCCTTCAAAAAATCTTCAACAAGCGCTCTATCAATACGGAACAATTGGAAATCATAAGTCACGCTCTTGGAGTGGACTTTTTCAGTTGTTATTCCAATTCTCTTTCTCTCCCATGTCCAATATTGCCACGTGTCCAATGTTGACGTTCCGTAATTGAAATGTAAGTTGTTATTTTGCACCTATAAAATCCATCGCTATGGAAAGTTTCAGTTTTCAGGAATTTGCAGGCAACGCCGACAAGATTTGGCAGTCCATCAAGGACTACGCAAAGAAAGGCGGCAGGGCAGCCACCAAAACGCTGCTGGAGTTGTACTATGTGATGGTGGACAAAAACACTATCGGCACCGACAGGCTCCTTATTGGTGCGGCATTAGCCTACCAAGTGTTGCCCAAGGATCTGTTGCCGCGAAGTCGTTTCGGTTTGCTCGGATTCTTAGACAATGTTGCCGCCTTGACCTACGCATATAATAAGGTGAAGCAAGCCGTTACGCCTGAGATTGAAGCTAAAGTGGAGGACAATTTGCTGAAATGGTTTGGTGCTGATGGGGATTATGCTGAATTTGAGGAAATTGGATAATAGATTTATAAATACATACAGTATGGATGCAAAACAGTATCAAATAAAACGAGACGAACTCCTTAGGTTGATGGAGCAGGTCGTCAAGGTCGATGGGATAAGAGACAGTGAAAGGGAGGCTTTCTTGTCCACGCAACGTAAACTTGTTGAAAATCAGTTCAACATTGTCCTCATCGGGGAGTTTCAAGGAGGAAAATCCACTACATTCAACGCCATGTGTGGCGGTAGAGAGATTTCGCCCCGCGGGGCAATGACAAAAACTTCCGCTATCTGCATGACTGCAACAAACATTTCAGACCCCGCGCAAGAAGAGTATGCTGAAGTTCGATGGAAGAGCAATGGCGAATTGAGGGATATGATAAACGAGGTGATAAAGTTCGTAGCTATTGATGAGGGTGGTAGTTTTGATTTCAATAATCCAACCCATATTCACAGTCTGCAAGAGCGAGTCGAGAAGATGCGGGAGGATAATGTAATAGAAGTAAAAGAAATAGTGCGAATTGCGCAATTGCTGTTGGCTTTTTATGGAAATACCGAGTTGCAGAATTATTACGCTAAGACTAAATTTAAAATCGAGGAAATCGCCAAGATAGCAGTATTCCCAGCTGATTGGGATTCCCGTTGGGGCGAATCTCGCAATATTGACGATGTAAAAAGATTATTCAAAGTTGAAGAAATTCTATTTGCATTTGTCAGTGATATACAAATCTATGTTCATAGCGACAGATTGGCCCAGCTTGGGTGTAGTTTGACCGATTGCCCTGGTTTGTTTGCAAGTCAATTCGACACCCAGATTGCCATGAATGCCATGACCCGTGCTAATGCAGTTATTTATCTGTTAGGCTACAAGGCTATAGGAGAGGGGGATAAGAAATCAATCAAGGAGGTGATGAAGCACAAGGCCTTGCGCGACAAAGTGTTTTTTGCCCTTAATCAAAGAGAGAAGAATATAGTAACGGAGGGTGTGATTAAAGCTGACAAAGGCGCCATCAAAGACTTGGGCTATGGCGATGTTGAAATATCAAAATTTAATTCCCTTCTCTTTTTCTTAAGTGAGTTTGGAAAAGCGAAATTGACTGGCAAAATTGATGAATACTCACTCAATAGGTTCAAAGAAGTTGCTTTTAATAATGGTTATGAAACAGATAATAATAGTTATGAAACAGAAGATATTGATGAACTCTGGGCAGAAATCATACGTGCATGTGGCCTAACTACAGGTCAAAAAGAAGCTGGCAAAATAGTTCATCTGGATGATGAGAGTGTATGTGTCACACGCACAGCTTCGTGTTGTGACAATGTTATTGGCGAAATTGAAAACAATATCGTGTCGAAGAAAGCCCAATCAATTCTTGTTGATAGTGGCGCAGCTCTGATAAAAAATAGCCTTGATGGTATTGCTGCCCGGTTACAAGCAGAAGAGGATTTTGCTAATAAGAGTGTAGAAGAATGTGAAACTGCATTCCAAAATGCCTTGGACGCATACGAACAATTCAAAAAAGACGCAGATGATATTTTAAATAATGCCTTCTCACAGAATGTCGTTCGTAGTATTGCTCTATCTGCCTTCACAGAATTAATTACTGATAGTGATGTGATCGACAGAATGGCCGTCAAAATTAACGATGATGTAAACTCTATTCTTGGGTTCTGGGATAAAGCCAAATTGATGACAATGAAAGACGAAGATAAAGAAGCTTTGTTTAGACCCATCATTGAGGCTGCTATTAATAGTGAGTTGGGTGTAGATTTGAACGTTTGGGTACAATCCATGATTAATGGAGAACATGATATGTATTGCGAAATGGTGCAGCCACAATTGGAAAGTGTTGCGATGAAGATTAATAACAAATGGGAACTGTTTGTTTCTTCTAACCCATTGTTACATGGTTACAGAATTGACATGCCTTCATTGAGCAGCCCTACTGAGTATGTCGTCAAAGGTGATTTAATAGAAGAGATTACAGATACAACTATCGCAAGTGTTGGCAACGTTATAGAAAACATCATTCTAAAAATTGTGGGTGCTATTGTGGGTGCTATTGTAGGTACTGCTGTTGACGTTCTCTTATTTGGTGGTATTTTTACCATCCTCGGTGCAATAGTGGGTAGCGTAATTGCTGGTAAAAAAGATAAAAGCCTTGATAAAATTAAGGATAGTTTCAATAAGAAGTTCAGTGATAGAGAAACGAAAGATAAAATAATAGACGGAATAGCGAAATGCCCTGAATCTATTTTTGTCGCGTTCAAGAAATTTTACAGTGATGAACTTTCTACCATGCAACAAAATCTCATGTCGGACATTGAACAAAAACGTACCGACCAAGCAGAGTCTCTGGAACACCAACAAGAAGTTGCTGCCCGTGCCCACCGAATACGCACAGAGCAAATAGAACCGTTGTGTGAACGTATCGCCTCTTTCATTGTTTCATGTAATTGCTAACTATGATTTATCAAGAGGAAGCCTTCTTTTTTAGGAGGCTTCCACATTTTTTGAATTATGAATATCGGCGTTTTCGGACATTACCAAAACGGGAAATCCACTCTTATCAATTGCTTGATGGGGAAGCCGGTATGTGCTACAGGTAATGGGACCATTTCTACAACGAAAAAAAATAGTAAACATCAGTTCCGCGAAGGTATGTTCCTGATTGATACTCCAGGAATGGATGCAAACGAACAAGACAATGCTGAGACCTCATCCATTGTAGAACAACTCGATTTTTCCATCGTTGTTTTACAGAATAAAGGACTTTCTGAAAAAGATAAAGTTGCAATCAATCTACTACAGAGTTATGGTGTTCCCATGCTCGTATTAATAAATTGCACAGACTATGGAAACAAAAACAAATGGAGTCCGCAATCTGATTTCAACAAGAATATCTTATGCAATATTAAGCCACAATTCCATGACAAACTCCTTATAAGTGGAATAGATATTTTACTTGTAAATCTTCAATGGTATTGGTATGCTATTGAAGGATATAAAAAAGAAAACATAGACAAACAAGAAGAACTGTTAGAAAGAGTAGAATGTCTTTTGGGTACAAATGTAGATACTAAAAATTTAAAAGAGCAAAGCAATGTGCCTCAACTCATTCAATTCCTTTCGAGTAATAATTACTTATCTTTTATAAATTTGTACCAGCAATTGAATTTAAATTTGAAAAATGAAAAGAGAAGAATAATCGAACTGTCAAATAGAAAATAATTATGTCAAAAAATGTTGTAGAGAGTGTGAATCCATCATATACGGGTGTTCGTGGCCTCGTGACATCTATTGGGGCAAAGCATACAGATGTTGCAGATTTGTCCGATATCATTAATGCGAAAAAAGAGTTGAGTGTCACTATTAACGAAATTAAAAAAATCTTAGAAGGAAAAATATCGTCAACTAATGAAAGAATAGAACAAATAGCGGGCATTCCTGACGATATTAGAGAAGTAATTGAAAAAACAAACAATCAACAGGAAATCTTGCTTAGAAATGTCTATCGGGAGATAGCAGACAATTTGGCAAAACAACAACAATCCCTTGAAGCGTCTTGCACAAAGGCAAACGGATATATTCAACAATTAAACAAAAAACATGAAGAAGCTGAGCAGATATACTCCCGCATTCTGAGTATAAACAACACTTTATCAGCGCATACAGAGGAGATTGCATCGCTAAAAAAGAAGACAACATGGTTGTTCGTTTTGGTTAGTTTTAGTTTATTAATTGGATTAGTTTTAATTGGATTAGTTTTATAGAGTTGTATGTGTTGTACTCCGCCTCAGTTGAATTAATGGTCTCGAATAAAGATCAGTATTTTATAAAAACTTCATTTGTATTATGTCCCTCAAAGGCCAATTACATAAAATCATCTCCCAACGGGTGCAAAGCAAAATCAACCAAGTGGATTGGGACATCAAAAAGATGGAGTTGGAGGGCAGGAATGCGTCTTCTTATAGCCTTTACATGTCGTATGTGAGGTTGAAATCCCAGTACGAGATGCAGTTATTCAAACTACAGCAAGAGCTTCGGAATGCACTGTAATGAAATACAGACATAATAATCCGCAATCCAAGCAAAGTCTTGTCTGTCGGATTTTTTTCTCTTCAAGGAACAACAATTTTGCAATTTTTCGTATCTTTGCACCCGATTTTCGGCGAGCGTGTCGGTAGCCGGACATAGGGTGAATCTGTAAGAACTATGCCAATTGGACACTTGTTTAATTGTATGGTTTTTAAATATGAAGAAAGATTCATCAAACACCAAGACCCTTGTCGCGACCATCCTTTCGATGTCGCTGTTGACCGTGATGGCGGGAGCCGCCGTCGCACCTGCCCTGAACGCCGTCAGCGCCCATTTCGCTGCCGCCAACCCGCTGCTCATCCAGTTTGTGGTGAGCATGCCCGCGCTGTTCATCATCCTCACCAACCTATGTTTCCCGATGCTGTGTCGCATGATGCGCACCCGCACCCTCGCCCTTTGCGGCCTGCTGCTTTACGTCGTGGCGGGAAGCGGGGCCTTCTTCGCCGACAACATCGTTATGCTGCTGGTACTCAGGGCGTTGTTAGGCGTGAGTGTGGGCATGATCATGCCGCTTTCCACGGGCCTTTTGGCCTACTATTTCCCGCCCGAGGAGCAAGCCCGCCTGATGGGTCTTGCCGCCGCCATGAACCAATTGGGCGGCGTGGTGGCCACCTTCCTCGCGGGGATGTTGGCGGCAGTCAGCTGGAACTATGCCTTCTTGGTGTATCTGCTCGGCCTCATCGCCGTGGTGCTTGTGGCCCTTTTCCTGCCCAACGAAAGCCTGTCGAAAAACGACCCCAAAACTCTCAACTCTAAACTCTCAACTCTAAACTTACTCAAAAAATTCCATCCCTCCGTCGTAGGCATGTTCCTCGTGATGATATTGTTTTTCATCTACCCCACCAACTTCGCGCTGATGGCATCGGGAAGGCTCTCGGTGACGGGAATCACCTTGGTGATGATGGGCTTGGACGTGGTGGCTTTCTTGGTAGGCTTGGTCTTTGGCGCGATGATGAAACGCTTTGCCGCACAGATGAAATACGCCGCCCCCATCGGCTTCATGGCTGGTTACCTATGCCTTGGCGGAGGCTCGTCGTTGACGCTCATGCTAATCGGATCTGCGCTCGTCGGCGTGGCCAACGGCATCGGAGTGCCTTACCTGAACACCATCGGCAGCGTGAAAGCGGGCAAGGAGGCCGCCACCACGGTGATGCCGCTGCTCTCCACCGCGCTTTATTTGGGACAGTTCCTCTCGCCGCTGATCGTGTCACCCATCGCCTCGGCAGCCAATTTGTCACCTTATATGGTGGGCGCATTTATCGCAGTCGTTTACCTGCTTCAGGCCATTTTCACGCGGAAGGGGCAGATGCTGCCGCAGAAGGTTGGCGGGTGAGCCGTGCCACGATGTTGTTTCGCCTAACCTTCGTCTGTCGATTCGGCGGAGTTCTTTCTGTATTCAATAGGACTCTTCCCAAGGTGTTTCTTGGTGTATTTGCAGAAAAAACTCACGTCGGGGAAGTCCATCTTAAAAGCTATCTCCTTGATAGTCAAATCGGTTTGGAGAAGATAGTATTTGATGTTCCTGACGACGGTCTCGGTAATCCACTCAGAAGCGGTGCGTCCGCTCTGCTCCTTGCATATATAACTGAGGTGTTTTGGCGTGATGAGCAGTCGGTCGGCATAAGCTTTCACCTCGCGGTCGGTGCAGGCGTCTTGCAACAGCATCGTTATGAAACGCCTGAAAAGCCTGTCTTTCTGCGAAATGTCGGCCGATGTCTTGTTGCTGCTTTCTTCCACGAGATTGCCGTTGTCAAGCTGGTGCATAATCTCCACTATGACCGACTGCGCCAACAGCTTGATGCTGTCCTTACGGTAGTATTTGTCGCTGTCTTCCAAATATATCTCCAGCAGGTTGAAATAGGCAAGAAACAGCTTGCGATGGAACTCCGAGGTGTGATACAGCGGATTCTGACTCAAATAAATCATCTTCTTCAACCAGTTGGGGTCGAGATGGAAAATCTTCAGCACGCTGTCGTCGAATAACGAAGTGTCGGCGCATATTATCTTACCCTGCAAGTCGGGCGTCCGCATGTACAACCCGATGATGTTGTGAGGAGTACTCACCACCAAAGTGCCGGCCTCGGCCACATACCTCTTGCTGCCTACAGAAAACTGCAACGCGCCTTTCTCACAAAAAAACACTATAAGAAAATTGGAAAACGTCTCAGGCGAGATGTTCACCTCGTCAATGTTGTCCGATATTATCAACTCATCAAATACTTTAAGCATGAAAATACGATTTTTTTGCAAAATAACATATAATTTTCGATTTACACAATGGTAAATAATTCTTTTTTTAAGGTAAATATTTCTATTTTGGAAAAAACAACCGTAAAAACAGAAAAATAGAAAGGGAGCTAATTACCTAAAACACTATATCTTTGCAACTTAAAATTTATTTGATATATAATATAAAGGGTTGCAAAAACCAGCATAGTAATGTACGCAATGCCCAAACTCGAACATTTCATATTGAAGCGTTTTCCTAAGTTTCTTGCCGGCAACTTGGCGGGCACGGCGGTTGACACCTTGGTGATTTGGCTGTTTTCGCATTTTGTGTTCGACGGATATGTTGGCAAGGTGATAATTTCGCCTATAATATCTTTCGAAATCGCCAATTTTGTCAATTTTTTGATATGTTATTACCTGACTTGGAACGACAGGATTTCGCAGTTCAGCGGAAAATCTTTCATGCGGCATTATTTGGCATACAACATTTCATGTACAGGCTCTTTCCTGCTGAAAATGGGAATGCTGATGCTTATCCAATATCTGACGAAATGGGATGTGGTGATATGTAACTTGCTCGCGCTCTGTGTTTCCGGAGGTTTCAGTCTTATAATGAATGAATTTGTAATTTTTAAAAAGAAAAAAGCATAATACAACTATATGAAAAGCAATAAATTAAGAAACAGATGTTCACAGTTCAAAGCTCCGCAGGAATTGGAGAGACAGGGGCTGTACCCGTACTATAAGGTCATAGAGTCGGAACAGGGCACTGTGGTGAAAATCAACGGCAAAGATGTGCTGATGTTCGGCTCCAACAGCTATCTCGGGCTGTCGAACGACCCGCGTCTGAAAGAGGCGGCATGTGAAGCCGTCAAGAAATACGGCACCAGCTGCTCAGGCTCGCGATTCCTTAACGGGACGCTCGACATGCATGTCGCCCTTGAGAAGAAATTAGCGCAGTTGGTGGGTAAAGAGGCCGCTGTGTGTTTCAGCACAGGTTTTCAGGTGAATCTGGGTGTGGTGTCGGCACTCTGCGGACATAACGACTATCTGCTTCTCGACCGTCTCGACCACGCCTCCATCATCGATGGCAGCCGCCTGTCGTATGCCAAAGCACTGAAATATTCGCATAACGACATGAGTAGTCTCGAGCTTCGCCTCCAACAATGTGAGCCTTCGGCAATAAAGCTTATCGTGGCTGACGGTGTCTTCTCGATGGAAGGCGATATCGCGCCTCTTCCCGAGATGGTGGCCTTGGCTGAGAAATATGACGCCGACATCATGATTGACGACGCCCACGCCTTAGGGGTGCTCGGACATCAGGGACGCGGCACCGCCAACCATTTCGGTCTTACCGACAAGGTGGACCTCATCATGGGCACTTTCTCGAAATCGTTCGGTTCTTTGGGCGGATTCATCGCCGCCGACTTCGACATCATCAACTTCTTGAAACACAACGCCAGAAGCCTAATCTTCAGCGCGAGTATGCCGCCCGCGAATGTGGCTGCGGTAAGTAAAGCCATCGACATCATGCTCAGCGAGCCTGAACGCATCCAACACCTCTGGGACGTGAGCAACTATGCCCGACAGCAGTTCAAAGACCGTGGCTTCGACACCGGTCGTAGCGAGACCCCTATAATACCCCTGTTCGTGAGAAACTCGGAAAAGGCGTTCTATGTGTGCAACCGCCTCTTGGACGAAGGCATATTCGTCACACCGGTGGTGGCGCCGGCGGTGCCCGACAACGACGTGCTGATACGCTTTGCTTTGATGGCAACGCATACCTTCGGGCAGGTGGATGAGGCAATAGATAAAATCACAAAGGTGTTTCAACAAGCGGAAATCATAGGATAATGGTAGTTTTTATAACAGGCATATCATCGGGATTCGGGTTAGAGACCGCGCGTCTGCTTGCCGGCGAAGGCCATGCCGTTTACGGCACGGTGCGACGCGAAGTGACACCGCTGCCTGATGTCAACTATCTCACAGTTGATGTCCGCGACCCTGAGTCGGTGTGGCAGGCTGTCTCACATGTCGTTGAGAAAGAAGGCCGTGTCGATGTGCTGGTCAGCAATGCGGGGATGGGCATAGGCGGACCGCTTGAGTTTGCCACCGAAGAGGAGATACGTTTGCAGATGGACACCAACTTCATGGGGTTGGTGCATTGTGTCGATGCCGTGCTGCCTCACATGCGACGGCAAGGCTCGGGCAAGATAATAGCCCTCAGCTCCATCGGCGGCCTGATGGGACTGCCGTTCCAAGGGTTTTACTCCGCCAGCAAATTCGCCATCGAAGGCTATTGCGAGGCTCTGCGCCTTGAGACAAAACAGTTTGGCGTCACAGTGACGGTGATTCGTCCGGGCGACTTCTCCACAGGCTTCACGGGCAACCGCAAAAAAGTCGCTGACGAAGCGGCATTGCAAGCCTATCCTGCTTACCAAAAATCAATCGACAAGATTGAGCATGACGAGAGAGGAGGCCTGAAACCTCAGCTGTTGGCGCGTAAAATAGGCAAAATAATACACAAAAAACACCCTCGCTACGGATACGTGGTGTCATCGCTCGAACAACGCCTTTCGGTGATTCTGAAGCACATCCTGCCGGCACCTTGGTTCGCGGCGATTTTGGGAAAATATTATTATTTGTAGCTGTTAATTTGTTTTTTTTTGATAAATTGTCATAAAAAATTCGATTTTTAAAGAATAATATCATATTTTTGCAACTTAATTTGAAAAATGGAATCTAAAAAAGAACAGTCGGTGCGCGTCCAGACCTCGTTGTTGAACGGTGTGGAGAAAAAAGCACTCGTGTGGCTCGCCGAACGGCAGCCTAAATGGGTCGATTCCGACATGCTTACGTACATCGGGCATATCGGTTCGCTGATTATCGCGGCGGGATATATCCTGTCGGGCGTCAACGTCAATTTTTTGTGGTTGGCCTGTGTGGGCTTTGTCGTCAACTGGTACGGCGACTCTCTTGACGGCACCTTGGCGCGTGTGCGCAAGCAGCAAAGACCTGTCTATGGCTTCTATCTCGACCATACCATGGATGCCATCAACGAGACGATTATGTTCCTGGGCGTGGGCTTGTCGCCTTTCATGCGCTTCGACCTCTCGTGCATCCTCTTGGTGATTTATCTGATGCTCACGCTTAATGTCGCCATCAACGCACATCTGAGGAACGAGTTCAAGCTCACCTACGCCAAGCTCGGCCCCACCGAGTTCCGCCTGATTTGCATCATCGTCAACGCGGTATTGGTGTTCGCAAAGCCGTTGCAGACCTTCACATTCGACATCACAACGCCTTCGACGGTGTTTGAACTGCATGTCCTCGACGTGGTAGGACTTGTCATCCTGCTTGTCCTGACGATAATCTATTTCGTGACGATTTTCAAAGATGCTCGTTATTATAACCGTATAGACCCGAAGAAGTAATGGCACTAATCACGATGGAGGAGATAGAAGGCGTTTCGCCGGTGTTCAATGGCAAGACAGGACATGCTTTTGCCAAGATGCTTTTGCGCATCACGGGCATCGACAGGCTGGCGGAGCGTTACGCCGCACGGGAGGATATGTCCGGCCCCGACTTTGTGGAGGCTTTCCTCAGCGATATGGACTTCCATTATGAGGTGGAGGGCTTGGAACACTTGAAAACGATAGAGAACGGACCTTTCATCACCATCAGCAACCATCCGTACGGAGGTCTCGACGGCTTGATTTTGATAGATTTGTTCGGTCATTTCCGTAGCGATTACAAGGTGATGGCAAACAAATTCCTGTCGTTGGCGAAGACTATCAAAGACTGTTTCATCAGCGTGGTGCCCATCACCAATGACACGAAGAGCGTGGTGAGTGAGAACCAGCAAGGGCTGCGAAAGGCCATACAGCATATCAAAGAGGGGCATCCGATGGGCTTGTTTCCAGCAGGCGCCGTGTCGGACTATAGCTTCAAAGACCGTTGTGTGCGCGACCGCCAATGGCAGGAGTCGGCCGTGAAGTTCATCAGAAAGATGAAGGTGCCGGTGCTGCCGGTGCATTTTTTGGATAAAAACTCGTGGTTTTATTACTCGTTGGGACTTATCGACTGGCGAGTCCGTACGCTGCGCCTGCCAAGGGAGATACTCAACAAAGTCGGAAAAACAGTGAGACTGCGCATTGGCGAGGCGATAAGCGTGGAGGAACAGCTCCGGTGCACCGAGGAAGATTATGGCTTGATGATTAGAAACTCAGTATATAATTTATAGGTATGCAAGTTGTTATAAAAGAAGTTGAAACGAACAAAGAATTGAAGGCTTTTGTCCATTTTCCGAATGAGTTGTACAAAAACAACCCTTATTATGTCCCGCAGATTGAGTCGATGGACCGTGACACGCTCACGCCGTCGAAAAACCACGCCTTTGAGGTGTGCGAAGGCAAATATTGGTTGGCGTACGACACCAAAGGGACGATAGTGGGACGTGTGGCGGGCATCATCAACCGCCGTTACAACGAGAAGATGGGAGAGAACATATGTCGTTTCGGCTGGATCGACTTCGTTGACGACGGCGATGTCTCCGCCGCCTTGATGAACGCCGTGGAGACGTATGCGCGCGAGAAAGGCATGGATGTGATGAGCGGCCCGACAGGATTCCTGGAGTTCGACGCCGCCGGCGTGCTGGTGGAGGGCTTCGACCAGATTCCTACAGCCTACGGGAAATACAACGCCCCATATTACGAGAGACATCTCTTGGCGTTGGGCTATCAGCGGGAGACTGACTTTGTGGAATACCGCATCCTCGTGCCTGATGTCATACCGGAACGTTATGCACGCTCAGCTCAGCTTATGGAACAGCGGTACGAGCTGCACCAGGCACCGCTACGCTGCCGTCGTGACATCAACCCTTACCTTGACAGCATTTTCACATGTCTTAACAACGCATATTCAAAGCTGCATGGCTTCTCGGAGCTTACCAAAGGGCAGTGCGACGACCTCAAGAAACAGTTTTTAGGGAATGTCAATGTCGATTATCTCTCGATAATCCTCGACAAAGACGATAAGGTGGTGGCTTTCGGACTGGCGTTGCCGTCGCTGTCACAGGCTATGCAAAAAGCCAAAGGCTCGCTGTTTCCTTTCGGATTCATACATGTGCTGAGGGCACTCAAGAAAAACGACACCATCGACCTCTTGCTCATCGCCATCGACGAACAGTACCAGAACAAAGGTGTCAACGCCATGATTTTCGACAAGTTCGCGCATGGCATCAAGAAAAACGGCATCAAATATATTGAATCGACACGCGAGCTGGAGGACAACACCAACGTGCAGAACCTCTGGCGTTATTTTGAGCACACCTTGCACAAGAGGGCGAGGGTGTACGATAAACGACTAAGCGTCGGTGCTTCCGCCACCCAGACACTGCGCCATCAATGTCAAAGCTGAAGTCAGAATGGCAAAAAAGAATAAAAGGCTTTTTATTTCTGATAAAATTGATGATAAAATGTTGATTATTTAATCCATTCTCTCTTCACCCCGCGTCGCACTACGGTGGCGGGGTTGCCGGCCAAAACGGTCATAGGCTCATCGTGACGGCCTGCTACGGTGGCACCGGCAGCCACGGTGGTGTCGTCAGGCAGATGTGTGCCTTTGGCCACTATGACGTGACAGCCTAACCATACGTTGTCGCCGAAGACGATGGCACGGTCGGGGTTCATATGCCGGCCGTCGGCATCCACTATGCGATGCTGATCGGTGTCCATGACGGTGCAACACCACGAGATGCGGTTGAAGGCACCGAAGGTGATGTCTTTGTGGCAGATGATGAGCGAGCGCGGTCCTAAGTTGAAGTCGGGTCCTATAGTCAGAGTGGAGCCTTCGGCCACCTCTATGCCGCTGCCAGCTCCAAGCTGGCAGCGGCCGAGTACCACAAGAGTGCCGCGAAGGTTGACATGTGTGCGGTCGCAATGGTAGTCGCCCCCCTGATAGGTGGTGAAGCCTATCTTCATCATCCCGATACGAAGGTCACCGCAGTCCATCACTACCCTGCCGCCAAGGTTGTCCATGACAGTGCGGTTGGATATGAGCAACGGCATCCGTACGGCTTGACGTATCGGCAGCAGACGCAAGTTGTACCATAGGCTGCGAGGAACCGATAATATATATCGCAGCGCGTCGAGACGTTTCTTCCTGTGACGTTCGTTCATCGTTATGTAGGAGTCTTTTCAGAATGCAAATTTATACAATTTTAACAATATCCGCGCATTTTGGAAAAAACATTTTTTTAAAAATATCGTACACGATATAATATTTTTTTGTAATTTTGTGGCGTGAACGATATAATTTTTTAACATCTTAAAATTTATAATTATGGATAAACAAAAATCAATCAACGCGTTACAGTTTTTCGTAACACATCTTTCAAATCAGGCTTTCGGACACAAACTCCAAGGCAAACTCTTCAGCTCCATCGGTTTTGAGAAGCTCGGCACCAAATACACCGGCCATCATGAGGAGGAAATGGGTTGGGTTGACAAGTTCATCGACCGTATCCTCGACCTCGGTGGCGAAGTGAGGCACGAGATGCGTCCGGAAGGCAAAATCATCACCGAGCCTTGCGAGTATGTCAAAGCTGAGCTGCAAGTCTCCATCCAAGGCATCGAATTCCTGCGCAAGTGCATGAACGACATCTGCGAAGACATCACCACCTTCGACATCATGAAGGAATATCTGAAAGACGAAGAGGAGGACATGTATTGGAGCGAGCAACAACTCGACCTCATCGAGAGAATCGGCTACCAGAACTGGCTCAGAAAGCAAATGTAACAATGAGAAAAATCGTCGTCAGCATGATTGTCGGACTCGTCATGGTCGTGACGTCATGCGCCCAAAACACTAAGAAAATGAATACGATTTATGATTTCAAGGCCCTAAACAACAAGGGCGAGGAAGTGGACATGGCACAATACAAGGGCAGTGTCTTGTTGATTGTCAATACCGCCTCAAAATGCGGTTTCACACCACAATACGACGGTCTGGAGGAGCTTTACCAGAAATACAAAGACCAGGGATTGGTCATCATCGGCTTCCCATGCGACCAGTTTGCGCATCAGGAACCGGGTACCGACGAGGAGATAGCTGAGTTCTGCCGCATCAACCATGGCGTCACCTTCCCTCTGATGAAAAAGGTTGACGTCAACGGCAAGGACGCTGAGCCTATCTTCGAATATCTGAAATCGAAGGCTCCGAACGAGGAATACAAAGGCTTGAAAGCCAAGGCGACGCATACGATGTTGAAAGGCATCAGCAAGAGCGTGGAGAAAGACAGCGACATCTTATGGAACTTCACCAAGTTCCTCATCTCACGCGACGGCAACACCATCAAGCGTTTCCCGCCTACCGCCGAGCCTTCCGACTTCGAGAACGACGTTAAGGAAATGCTCTGATGAGACCGGAGTTTTTGTTAGATAACCAGCTCTGTTTCAGGCTTTACACCGCTTCGCGCCTTCTCACACAGGCGTATCACCCGCTGCTCTCTAAGCATGGTCTTACCTACCCGCAGTATCTCGTGCTGCTGGTCCTGTGGGAGAACGACGCCCAGCCGGTGAACGACATCGCCAAACGGCTGTTTTTAGCCACCAACACCATCACGCCGCTGCTGCAACGCATGGAGAAGGAAGGCGTCTTGTCGCGCACCAAAAGCACTGAGGACGCCCGCCGGATGATTGTCGCACTCACCGAGAAAGGCCGCAGGCTGCAAGACGAGCTCGCCACAGTGCCGCTTACCGTGGGTAACGCCGTCATCTGCCAGAGCGTGACGGCGAAGACGGCACCTGAGCTGTATAAAATGCTCGACGACATTATCCTGAAACTGAGTGAAAAATAGAATCACAGCTGTCCGTAACCCTAACTTTATCGAAGCCTGCGAATGAAAGCAAAGCCGCAACCATCGGAATTTTTCATAAGCAGACAGCAACTTTTTCCTCAAAAAATGGACGCTCAAGGGTGAAAAAGTAGTATCTTTGCAGACTATTAGTAACTGACCGGAAAGAAAATTTTCCATTTCGGTCGAAACGACACGAGTTATGTCAAAGGTGAAAACGGTATTTTTTTGCAAGGAATGCGGCAATGAATCGCCGAAATGGATAGGTCATTGCCCGGGATGCGGAGCGTGGAACAGCTATGTAGAGGAAACGGTGGTGACAGGGAAAGACAGTAAGGCCGTTTCTAAAGATATTGATATTCAGAGTTTTAAAAGCAAGCCCACTCCTATTCGCGAGGTCACAAGCGCACAGGAGGAGCGTCTTGACTTGGGTTATGAGGAGCTTAACCGCGTGCTTGGCGGCGGTCTCGTGCCAGGCTCTCTGATACTTCTCGGTGGCGAGCCGGGAATAGGAAAATCGACGCTGCTCCTTCAGATGGCACTGCATATTAATAAAAAGGTGTTGTATGTCTCCGGCGAGGAGAGCCGCCAACAAATAAAGATGCGGGCCGACAGAATAGGGATAAAAAATGACAACTGTCTGATTCTCAACGAGACAGACACTCAAGACATCTTAAAAAGCGTCAAAGAGGTGCAGCCTGACATAGTGATAATCGACTCTATTCAGACCTTGGAGTCGCCATCGGTGGAGGCTACCGCAGGCAGCATCAGCCAGATTCGAGAGACGGCGGCGGAGATGAACAAAATAGCAAAATCGTTACATGTGCCGGTGTTTCTCATCGGACATATCACCAAGGACGGCACCATCGCAGGACCTAAGATTTTGGAACATATCGTCGATACCGTGCTGCAGTTTGAAGGCGACCGCCATTATGGTTTCCGTATCTTGCGCACGGTGAAAAACCGTTTCGGCTCGTCGTCGGAACTCGGCATCTTTGAGATGAACGCCGAGGGCTTGCGCGAGGTGAGAAACCCGAGTGAGATACTGCTCTCGCAACGTGAGACGTCGGTCAGCGGCATAGCCATCGCCGCTATGGTGGAGGGCTTGCGCCCGATGCTCGTGGAGACACAGGCACTTGTCAGCTCGGCGGCTTACGGCACCCCGCAACGCTCCAGCACAGGCTTCGACACCCGCCGTCTTAATATGCTCCTCGCCGTGCTCGAAAAACGCGCGGGATTCCGCCTCGGCGCAAAAGACGTGTTCCTCAACATCGCGGGCGGCTTGCGTGTCGATGACCCCGCCATGGACCTCGCAGTGGTGGCGGCAGTGCTGTCATCAAGCGAAGACATCGCCATCGACGGACGATGCGCTTTTGCGGCCGAGGTGGGACTCTCAGGCGAAGTGAGAGCCGTGAACCGCGTGGAAGCACGCATAGCAGAAGCCGACAAACTCGGATTCGATAAGATTTTTATCTCGAAATACAGCGCAAAAGGCCTCGACACCGGCAAATTCCACATCAAAGTGGTGCCGACTGCCACAATAGGTCAACTGTTCAAAGAGTTGTTCAGTTAGTCAGTTTTAACTGAACAACTGAATAACTGAACAACTGAATAACTGAACAACTGAATAACTACCCCAAAACTATGGCCCTATTATCATCAATGTGTCCGGCGGGATAGTCCCAGATGACAGGGTAGCCGTAGTCTTTCACCTTCTCGAAGATTATTTCCTTGGCTGTCATGCCGAACGGTATGGTGTTGTCGTGCATGTCGCTGAACGCTCCCACCATCAGCGCTTTCAGGCGAGCGAGCTTGCCGGCTCGTTTCAACGCCGTCATCATTCGGTCGATATGATAAAGATATTCGTCTAAATCCTCGATAAACAACACTTTACCGTCAGTCTCCGGAAACAGGTCGGAGCCGAGCAATGAATAGAGGACGGAGAGGTTGCCGCCGACGATTTCTCCCGTCATTTCGACTGGAGCGGAGCGGAATGGAGAAATCTCATTCAATTGCAGGAGATTTCTCGACTTCGGTCGAAATGACGGGTTGGTGAGAGCCTCATACAGCGTCTCCAACGCTTCTTTGGTGTTCTTCTCGAAATTTATCGCCATAGTGCCGTGAATGCTCTGATAACCAAGCTGTTGCATCTTGGCATGAAGCACCGTCACGTCGCTGTAGCCCACAATCCATTTCGGATGTTTCCCGAAACCGGTGAAATCGAGTTTGTCGATGATTCTTATGGTGCCATAGCCTCCTCTCACGCACAAAATGGCATCGATGTCGTCTCTGTCGAGATATTGTTGAAGCACGCTTGCGCGAAAGTCGTCATCGCCTGCAAGTTGATGATACTCAGCGAATAAGCGGTCATCGTAAACGGGAACAAAGTCTTTTTTCTCAATCCACGCCACGGCACAGGCAATCTCTTCGCGTGAGATTTTACGCGCCGGCGCCACGAGTGCTATCTTGGAGCCTTTTTTCAAATATGGTGGAGTTTTCATGATGCAAAATTACAAAATAATATTTGTAATAGACATGGATTTTGCATTTAAGTGCCATATCTACAACATAAAAATCACGTCATTTTTTGACATGATTGGCGTTTGCAAAATAGCATTAATTTCGATAAGAAGCCTCTAAATCACTTCTTCTATCTTTTTATATTGTTGGTCAATGTCTTGTATCAAGTCGTCCTTGTTCTCGTAAATCCAAGCCGCCACCTTCTCGGAATACTTGTAAAGCTTGGAGTTTTCACGCGTTTCCTCCTTCAACGCGTCTTTAATCCCAAAGAAATCGAGAAGCAAAATCAACACCCCGACAAGCAGGAAACCTTTCGCCACACCAAACACAACACCTCCTATTTTATCAATAAAGCCGAGGTTCAACGATGCGACCAAATTGGATAATATGTTTCCTAACCAATTGATTAACAATGCCAAAGCTATAAATACGATGATGAATGAAATCACTGACATCCACTCCTGACTCACCTCTATCAGGTTCGAGAGCCATTTCCCTACAATGTCGGAAAGCCTGATGGCTCCGTAAATTCCGCCAAGAAACGCCACAAGCGAGAACGCTTCTTTGATGATACCGTTTCTTAATCCGCCTAAGGCGAAGAGTATCAATATGATACCGATGATAATGTCTAAGTAATTCATGACAATAATTGTTTTTACCGTTATTTCAGGACGTAAAATTACAAAATTTTTGAAAAAATGTATGGAAAATTTTGTAAAAATAATTAATTTTGCGGTTTAAAACATTCACTCACGTCATTTCGACCGGAGCGTGTCATTCTCTTCGTCATTTCGACTGTAGCGCAGCGAAATGGAGAAATCTCCTGAAATTGAATGAGATTCCTCCGCTCCCTACGGTCGGTCGGAATGACGGGAAAGAAAAGGTTACGCTCGAAATGACGGACAGAAAAACTGATTGTTATGAGTATCGAAGCTGAAAAAGAAGAAAAAAAATCGCTGAATTTCATTGAAGCGAAAGTTGAGGAGGATTTACGTAACGGCAAGAACGCCAAGCGAATCCAGACACGTTTCCCTCCGGAGCCTAACGGCTATCTGCATATCGGACACGCCAAGGCCATCTGCCTCGACTTCGGCATCGCCAAAAACTACGGCGGCGTGTGCAACCTGCGTTTCGACGACACCAACCCCACCAAGGAGGATATGGAATATGTGGATGCTATCAAAGAGGACATCCAATGGCTTGGCTATCAATGGGGTAACGAGTATTACGCTTCCGATTACTTCCAGCAGCTTTGGGATTTCGCTGTCGAACTGATAAAACGCGGCAAGGCATATATCGACGAACAGTCATCGGAGGAGATAGCAGCGCAGAAAGGCACTCCCACACAGCCTGGCACCGACAGTCCATATCGTAACCGCCCTGCTGAGGAGTCTCTCGAGCTGTTCAACAAGATGAACGCCGGCGAGATAGAGGAAGGACGTATGGTGCTTCGCGCTAAAATCGACATGGCAAACCCAAACATGCACTTCCGCGACCCGATAATCTACCGTGTTGTCAAGACCCCGCATCATCGCACCGGCACAAAATGGAACGCCTACCCGATGTATGACTTCGCACACGGTCAGAGCGACTTCTTCGAGGGCGTCACACACTCGCTCTGCACTCTTGAGTTTGTGGTGCACCGCCCGCTCTATGACCTGTTTGTAGATTGGCTCAAGGAAATACGCGGTGAGGCTGACAATATGGACGACAACCGTCCGCGCCAGACTGAATTCAACAAGCTCAACCTCAACTATACCCTGATGAGCAAACGTAACTTGTTGATTCTCGTGAAGGAAGGCATCGTCAACGGATGGGATGACCCGCGAATGCCTACTATCTGCGGCTTCCGCCGTCGTGGCTATACGCCGGAGTCTATTCATAAGTTCATCGATAAGATTGGCTATACCACCTACGACGCCTTGAACGACTTCGCCCTTCTCGAGAGCTCTATCCGTGAAGACCTGAACGCCCGCGCGACACGTGTTTCGGCAGTCATCAATCCTGTTAAACTTGTGATTACCAACTATCCTGAAGGTCAGACAGAGGAGCTTGAGGCTATCAACAACCCGGAAGATGAATCGGCAGGCAGCCATAAAATCACTTTCAGCCACGAGCTGTGGATTGAGAAGGAAGACTTCATGGAATGCCCGCCAAACAAATATTTCCGCCTCACCCCAGGCAAGGAAGTGCGCCTAAAAAACGCTTATATAGTGAAATGCACGGGCTGCAAGAAAGACGAAAACGGCGAGGTTGTGGAGGTCTATGCCGAATACGACCCGCTCACACGCAGCGGCATGCCTGAGGCGAACCGTAAGGTGAAAGGCACCATCCATTGGGTGAGCCAAGCTCATTGTATCAAGGCGGAGGTCAGACTCTACGACCGCCTGTGGAATGTTGAGAATCCTCGCGACGAACTGGCACGCCTGCAAGACGAAGGTAACACCCCTATAGAGGCGATGAAAAAGATGATGAACCCTAACTCACTGGAAATCAGAACAGAATGCTATGTCGAGAAATTCCTCGCCGACGCAAAACCTCTCGACCACTTCCAGTTCCAAAGGATAGGCTACTTCACCGTCGATAAGGACAGCACACCGGATCATCTGGTGTTTAACAGAACAGTAGGATTGAAAGACACTTGGTCGAAAACGAATTAAACACTTCGTCATTTCGAGTGGAGCGAAGCGGAATCGAGAAATCTCAAACAGTTGAATGAGATTTCTCCACTCCCCCAGTCGGTCGAAATGACGACAAGAACAATTGATATATGAAAATAGAAAGTGAATTTATTGAAAGTCTTTACTCTTCGTTAAACGAAGAGACAAAGCATTATCTTGACATTGCTATTGATAAAGTTGTCGAGACTAAGAAAAAAGGTGGTAAAATCGTGGTCGTGACCGGCAGCGGTCCTAACATCCACGAAGGTGTCACCACTCTCATCGCAGAGTTCATCAACAAAGGCCTAATCGATGGAGTGACGACGAGTTCGGCTGTCGTCTCACACGAGATGGGCGGCGTGCTCGACCGTGTGAAACGTATCAACATCCACGACATCGGAGAGGAGTTTCTCGATTTCGACAAGATGCCTCGAGGTGATATCTTTGAGCTTACTGAACTAACTGATGCTCAATGGGATGAACTCAAAAAAGAGATGATAATCGACGATGCTTTGGTGCAGCGTTGCAATGAGAAAGAGGGTACCGTCATCATCAAGGCGGCTGCCAATATGGCCTATCCTATGGGTTTGCGCAATGAGACTCTTGCCGCGAGCATCATGGAGATGGCGCATACCAAGCACGTGCCTTTCGAGGAAGTCGTGGGCTGGGGCTGTGACGAGCGTACCATGCTCGGTGCAGGCGCACGTAAAGGCGTCCCTGTCCTCGTCAGCGTGCCGCAGCTCATAGGCGGCGGCCAGGTGGGTATCAGCATAGCCGACAGCATCCCGGTGAGCGACCGTTGCTACCGTATCTCTCGTATGCTCGGTGAAGCTGACGTCATCATAGAGTCGGCAGTGGCATTGACACAGGAGATTCACGACGGCCCGTTCGAGACATACACAGGTCACGGCATCTGGGCATCATGGAACGGCTATCCTACTTATAGCCTCAAAGACAAGACCCTGATTCGTTTCGATCTCGACGAAAACCTCAAAAAAGCTTGGGATCTGGATAAGAAATCTGGCGAGGTGCAGGCGGCTATCGACAAAGGCCTGCCAAAGACTAAAATGTCGAAAATCCCGTTCAGAATGGAGATGTCGGCGTTCTCGCGTCTCGAGAAGTCGATTCCGGTCATCGGCGACATAGGCGTGCTATGGTCGGTGATGGGATATAAAGTGGCGAAGGCTCTCAATATTGACCTCGACTACATAAGCTATCCGCAGCAAACCGAGCCGGGCAAAGCCATGCGCGAATGGATTGTCGATAACATCGATTATATGAAATTGGATAAAATTAAAGAATGGTTAAACTCCAAACTAATAAAAAAATGAATACTACATCAACAGTAAAGCTCTATAACCTTGATTTTGACCAGGTTAAGACTTATCTCTTCGCGACTTTGTTTGTCGCCGGCAACATCATTTTGCCACAACTCTGTCATCTGATTCCAAATGGCGGTCACATCTTCCTGCCGATTTATTTCTTCACGCTCATCGCCTCTTACAAATATGGCATGAAGGTAGGTTTGATGACGGCGGTTTTGTCGCCTATCGTCAACAGTTTGCTTTTCGGGATGCCTGCTGCTGCGGTGCTTCCGAGCATTCTCATCAAGTCGGTGTTTCTCGCCGTCTCAGCGGCCTGGATAGCCGAAAAAACACAAAAAGTGTCACTTTGGACTATTCTCTTGGTGGTTTTGGCATATCAAATCTTTGGATGCATGGTCGAGTGGCTTATCACAGGCTCGTTCATGGCCGGCTTTGCCGATTTCCGCATAGGAATCCCGGGAATGCTGATTCAATGGATTGGCGGTTATCTCTTTGTAAAATACATTAAATAATAATTGCACGCAGAAACAGCAGAGACAGCGGAAATATTTCTGCTATATCTGCTGTTTCTGCGTGAGAATTAATATGTCGTTAGAACAAGCCAATTCTCTTTTAAAATCGACTGATTCCACCTTGGCTGTGGTGTCAGGCGGTGACGTTTTCACCTCCAAAGAGCGTGGTGTGAAACCTCTTTTGCATCTCCTGACAGAGAAAAAAGGCTTCCTGAAGGGTGCTTCCGTTGCCGACAAAGTCATCGGAAAGGCGGCTGCACTCCTCATGGCTTCAGGCGAAATCAAAGAAGTTCACACTCAGATTATTTCCGAGCCAGCCATCAAAGTGTTTGAAAATCATAATATTAAATATTATTTTGATAAAAAGGTTGACAGAATCATAAACCGCACCGGCGACGGTCTTTGTCCGATGGAGACGCTGTGTCTTGCCATCGACGACCCCATGGAGGCATTTCAAAAAATCACGGAAAAGGTATCGAAAATGCAAAAAAATTAGTGGCGAAAAAATCATCTTCCGCCACTAACGTCTAACGTCTAAGGTCTAAAGTCTATTCAACCTGAACTTCCTCTTCAGGTGTTGTCAGTTGTTTGTAAATGACGGCGTTGCATCCCAAATCAATAGGAACCCAAAGCAGTAACACGATGATTAACAAGATGTTACCCAATGTTGTGTCGCCTAACAAAGCCTCAAGGATGCAAATCACAATCATCAAAGCCAGATTGATTATCAAGCTGACGAAGAACATGCGCCATTTGTTGCCGTATGTCAGTTCGTTTGACTTGCGGAGGGCTTCAAGAGCGCGAAGGTCTTGGTCGATGAACAAAAAGATTGCCAAAGCCCAGGCCAAATTCAACACAATTCCCGGGATGATACCCATGAAGTATGCCGGAACCATTGCCATACCCATCAAGCCGAGGAGGATGAAGAACTCTCCCATGTTCTTGCGATATTTCGCATCGAAGATGAAGAGCGGGTTGATGACGTTGCCCTTGCTTAACTCCACCGGAATTGACATCATGGCGATGGTCGTTCCCACATTGAGATAAGGAATCCACACTGTGACACAATACAAAATTGATGCCAGCACGAGCGACACAAAGTTCTTTGTGCCAATGCCTACGCCTTCGGTAAGCACATTTTTAATGTCGAGTTTTTTCATGATAAATAATTTAAAGTTTCAAGCCACAAAGATAGGATATTTTTATTACAAAAACAAAAAAAACAAAAAAATCTCCAACAATGCAACAAAAGTTACATCCCGGAGATTAAAAACTAATGGCTAATGGCTAATGGCTAATGGCTAATGGCTAATAGCTAATAGCTAACAACTACTTCCTCCCCCTTTTCTTCGACGCGTTATTCGGGTCGTTGACGATGTCCATGCAGTCTTGATATGTCAGATTATTCGCATCGTAAGCGCGCGGAATCTTATAATTGGCCTTTTTGTAGGAGATATAGATTCCGAAACGGCCTCTCAGCACCTTCATATCGTCATCTTCAGGGAATGTTGACACCACGTTGTCGGCGTCCGATTTGCGTTTGTTCTCTATTATTTCGACGCAACGCTGGAAACTTACCGTTGACGGGTCGTCGAGCTTCGAGAGGCTGTAGAACGCGTTCTTGTGCTTGATATACGGACCGAAACGCCCGATGGCAACCTGAATCTCAGCGTCTTCGTATTCGCCTATGGTACGCGGGAACGCAAACAAATCCAACACCTCGTCAAGGGTTATCGTCTCTATGCTCTGGTCTTTGTGCAAGCCGGCGAAACGAGGCTTCTCGTCCGATTCGGTGTCGCCAATCTGTGCCACTGGACCGAAACGTCCGATCTTCACATATACGTTCTTGCCCGACACAGGGTCAACGCCAAGGAGCTTCTCGCCGCTGAACTTGCCTGAGTTGTCGGATGTCTCGGTGATGGTCTTGTGGAAGTCTTTGTAGAAATCCTTAATCATCTTGTTCCACTCGCAGCGTCCTTCGGCAATCTTGTCGAACTCCTTCTCCACGTTGGCGGTGAAGTTATAGTCGATAATCGTCTCGAAGTAGTTGAGCAAGAACTTGTTGACGAGGATTCCTATGTCTGTCGGCACTAACTTGGCCTTTTCGTAGCCGATGTTTTCTTTGCCGGTCTTTTCAGTGATTTTATTCTTTTTGAGAGTGTAAACCTTGTAGGTGCGTGTCTCGCCTGCGATGTCTTTCTTTTCCACATATTCCCTCTTCTGTATGGTAGAGATGGTCGGGGCGTATGTCGAAGGACGGCCGATGCCGAGCTCCTCCATCTTCTTGACGAGACTTGCCTCGGTGTATCTGAAAGGCTTGCGCGCGTAACGTTGCTGCGCCTCCATCTTGTCTAAATCGAGCACCTGCCCCACTCTCATCGGCGGAAGCATGTTGTTTACGTTCTCGCCGTTTTCGTCATCGACGCTCTCGATATAGACTTTGAGGAATCCGTCGAATAACACCACCTCGCCCGATGCCACGAAATCTTTGTCAGAGTTGGATATGTCAATGTTGACGACGGTCTTTTCTATCTGAGCGTCAGCCATTTGCGATGCTATGGTGCGTTTCCAGATGAGGTCGTACAGCTTACGCTCGTCGGCGGTGCCTTTGATGGTCTGCTGGTCGAGATATGTAGGGCGGATGGCCTCGTGTGCCTCCTGCGCCCCCTTGCTCTTGGTGGTGAACTGGCGAGTCTTGACGTATTGTGCGCCATAGAGGTTCTCGATTTCCTTCTTGGCCTGTCCCAAGGCGAAGGTCGAGAGGTTCACGCTGTCGGTACGCATGTAGGTTATCTTTCCCGATTCGTAGAGCTGCTGGGCTATCCGCATGGTGTTGCTCACCGAGAATCCGAGCTTTCTGCCGGCTTCCTGCTGCAAGGTCGATGTGGTGAACGGCGGTGCCGGACATTTCGACAACGGTTTCTTCTCCACCGCCTTGATGGTGTAGCCCGCACTCTTGCACTCTTCCAAGAATTGATAGGCATCCTCTTCCTTGTCGAAACGTGCCGGAAGCTCAGCAAACAGCTGGTATTCATGGTTGTCGATGGTGAACGAGAAGTTGGCTGTGACGCGGTAGGCACTGCTGTTCACGAAGTTCTTGATCTCTTCTTCGCGCTCCACAATGAGACGCACCGCCACGCTCTGCACACGACCTGCCGAGAGTGCCGGCTTCACCTTCTTCCAGAGAAGCGGCGACAGCTCGTAACCCACCAAACGGTCAAGGACACGGCGCGCCTGCTGTGCCGCCACCAAATCCATGTCTATCTTACGCGGGTTGTCAATGGCATGCAAAATGGCCGGCTTCGTGATTTCATGAAACACAATGCGGCGGTATTTGTCGTCACTCAAACCTAACGTCTCGAAAAGATGCCATGATATCGACTCTCCCTCGCGGTCTTCATCGGATGCCAACCATACCATGTCGGCACCGCTCGAAAGCTTCTTAAGCTCTGCAACAAGATGTTTCTTGTCGTCAGGAATCTCATATTCAGGCCGGAAGCCATGCTCCATGTCCAAACTCAGACTCGATTTGTTCAAATCCCTAACATGTCCGTAACTCGATTTTACTGTAAACTCTTTCCCCAAAAAGCCTTCAATTGTCTTAGCCTTTGCCGGAGACTCAACTATCACAAGATTCTTTACCATAACAAAATTTTAATTTATAATTCCCGTCATTTCGACCGACCGAAGGGAGTGGAGAAATCCCCTCCAAACAATTAATCAGAAACTCAATTGCAGGAGTTTCTCGATTCCGCTCCGCTTCACTCGGAATGAGTGACCTTTTTTCGCGCTGCAAAGTTACTACATAATTATTTTAAAAATGAAGCAAAAAATGAAAAAATTTTCAACATAATTGATATTCAATAACTTACACTTCAAACTTTCAACTTTCAAAAAATACTGCTCTAAACTCTAAACTCTAAACTCTAAACTAAAATTCGTATCTTTGCATCATGATTATAATCGACAATGTAATAGTTACCGACGAGTTTCTGAACGCTCGTTTCTGCTGTCAGCTTGCGCGATGCAAGGGAGAATGTTGCGTTGCCGGCGACGCCGGTGCGCCTCTTGAGCCTGATGAGGTCGGCATCATTGAGGAAAACCTCGAAAACATCAAGCCGTACATGCGTCCTGAAGGAATCAAGGCCGTCGAGGATAACGATGTTTACGACTACGACGACTTCGGCGGACTGACGACACAGCTCGTCAACGGCGAGGAATGCGCCTTCGTGTATTTTCATGACAACGGCACGGCACTATGCGCTATCGAAAAGGCTTACAAAGAAGGGAAAATAGACTTCTGGAAACCCATCAGCTGCCATCTATATCCCATCAGACTGATGGAAAAAGACGGCTTCACGTATATAATGTATCACGAGTGGAGCGTGTGCGTGCCCGCGAAACGACATGGCGAAAAAGAAGGCATACCGCTGTATAAGTTCCTGAGAGAGCCTCTGATAAGGAAATTCGGCGAAAAATGGTACCAAAGATTGGAAAATAGAGTCAAAAGTGGGGCATAGAACGAATTTTTTAAAATTTTTTTGCATTATTCAAAAAAAATTGCTTAATTTTGTAAGTTAATTTTCGACACAATGAAGGTATTATTTATCCACCAAGAAATCACGCCGTATCTCAAAGAGACTCCGATGTCCTTGATTGGCAGATACTTACCGCAGGGGATTCAGGAAAAAGGAAAGGAAATACGCATCTTCATGCCGCGCTTCGGCAATATCAACGAGCGCCGCAACCAGCTGCATGAGGTGATTCGCCTTTCGGGTATGAATATGATTATCAACGACACCGACCATCCGCTGATTATCAAAGTGGCTTCAATACAAAAAGCCAGGATACAGATTTATTTCATCGACAACGATGATTTCTTCACGAAGAGAAAAACGACAGTGGCTGATAAAGACGGCGTTATTTTTGAGGATAACGACGACCGTACCGTGTTTTTCTCGCGCGGCGTCATCGAGACGGTGAAAAAACTCAACTGGCCTCCCGATGTCATTCATTGCCACGGCTGGATGACATCGCTCGTGCCGCTTTACATCAAACGGGCATTCAAGGATAACCCGCTGTTCAGCGACTCAAAAGTGGTATATTCTCTCTACGATGATGACTTCCAAGGTGCCTTCCGCAAAGGATACGACAAGAAACTCAAGATGCCGGGAATCATCGCAAAAGAGATAAAATGGCTCAAAAACCCGATATACGCTAACATCCAGAAATCGGCACTCGACTTCGCCGACGGCATCGTTATAGCAAGCCCTAACGTCAATCCTGACGTTGAAAAATACGCCAGATCGTTAAATAAACCTATCCTCGAATACCAAGGTGAAGAAAATTACGTTGACGCTTATAACGATTTTTATGATAAGATAGTGACATTATGACAAAAACACGTGTTCTGACACTGATATTTCTCATTGCTCTGACAAGTCTTTCGGCATGCAGGAAAAAACCTGAGACAATCGGCAACGACCTACAGCCGACAAACAGCCTCGTCACAGTGGCTTTCAACGACCAGAACGACATCGTGACAAGCACTTTCACCGTGCCGTCGCTGAGTACTAAACTGCTTAACTATGCCTTCATAGGCAATATGAACGACCCTGTGTTCGGCAACTCCAACTTCGATTTCTATACACAGTTCTCGCTCAGCACCAGCGCACTGCATTGGGGCGAAGGCGCAGTGGCCGACTCTATGGTGCTTTACCTCACATATAACGGCTATTATGGCGATACTACCGATAAACAATTGACCGTCAATGTGTTTGAGATAAACGAAGAGATGTATTCCGACTCGACTTACAAATCGGATATGACCCTCGAATGCTTGCCGGATGTGCTGGCTGACTACACTTTCGTGCCTCGCCCGCTGACACCGGCTGACACCACAATCGACAGAGGCGTGCTGCGTGTCCCAATCGATATATCGCTGGCTGAGAAACTTATAACAAACGTCTCTTACGAAGATAACGACGACTTCAAAGAAGCCTTCAAGGGCCTGCATGTGACATGCGAGAAAAACGCTGTCGCGGCATCAGCGGTGGCGTTCAATCTGACCCATAGCTACACTAATCTGCGTATCTATTATCATAATGATACCGATACACTTAGCTATGATTTCAGAGTCACCTCCGCAGATGTGAGGTTTAACCATTATGCCCACGATTACTCGGATTCTGAAATAATATTCAACGATACTGTGGCAAATAACAAACTGTATGTTCAAGGTGCCGCCGGCACAAGAGTCTATGTAAAGTTCCCTAACCTTCAAGAATGGGCCGACGCACTGAATAATAACGTTGCCATCAACGATGCCAAACTTGTTCTGTCGGGTGCCGTGACCGACACCGCGATGTACAGCCCGCCATCGAAACTGGTGGCCGCAGGAGCTAAATTCGACGCCGACACTGCTTATGTTATACTCCCCGACCAGTACGTAGGCTCAGAGTACTATGGCGGCAGCTACAACAAAACCGACGACGTCGTGTGGTTCAGAATCACCGAATATGTCCAAAATGTAATCAAAAACGGCACTTACGCCACAAATTGCAACGGACTGCTGATTTACGTTGATCAAGGCTCGTCGTCGCCGCACCGCTGGGCTTTCTATGGTCCGCAAAGCGACAGCCTCGACAAACGTATCCGTCTTGAAATAGTTTATTCACTGATTAATGATTGAGAAATGAAAAAAATATTATTAACACTTTGCGTTTTTTTAGGTATGGCAACTCAAGCACAAAACGAGACTAAAGTCTTGATTAAGACCAACTATGGCGACATCACGGTGATGCTTTATAACGACACGCCGCTGCATCGCGACAATTTCATCAAATTAGTCAACGAAGGATGGTTCAACGGCTCTCCGTTCCACCGCGTCATCAAGAATTTCATGATTCAGGGAGGACAAAACGCCGACGGCCGTCAGGACCCGGGCTATCGCATCCCGGCGGAGTTCAAGCCTAATCATTTTCATAAAAAAGGAGCTTTGGCGGCGGCGCGACAAGCCGACCAGGTGAACCCGCAGAAGATGTCGAGCGGCTCACAGTTTTATATTGTCCAAGGCCAGGCGTGGAACGAGACACAACTCAATATGTTTGAGACTCGTTACGGCAAGGTGTTCAGCGCGAAACAACGCCAAACCTACCAAACCACAGGCGGAACACCTCATCTTGACGGCGACTATACCGTGTTTGGCGAAGTGACCGAAGGTCTTGATATTGTTGACAAAATCGCCGCAGTGAAAACAGGCTACATGGACGTTCCTGTCGAACCTGTCACAATAATCTCAATGGAAATTTTGAAATGAAAGAGAAAATAGAACAAATTCTTGCGGAAGTTAAGACGTTCAAGGCTGAGAACAAAGATGCCCTTGAACAGTTCCGTATAGCCTACCTTAGCAAAAAAGGTGCCTTGACGGAGCTTTTCACCGAGTTCAAACAGGTGGCTCCCGAGATGCGCAAGGAGATGGGAATGCGTCTCAACGAGCTGAAAAACACAATACAGACCATCGTCGATGAGCAGCAGAAACAGTTTGAGACCACCGGCGAGAGCAAGACTGACCTCGACCTCACCCTGCCTGTCGATGCCATGAGTGGCGCCCGTCACCCTTTGTCCGTGGTGCGCGAGGAAATCAACGACATCTTCCGGCGTCTCGGCTTCGTGATAGCCGACGGCCCCGAGATTGAAGACGACTACCATGTGTTCACCGCCTTGAATTTCCCTCTCGACCATCCGGCACGCGACATGCAGGACACTTTCTTCATCAGCAAGAACCCTAACGAGAACAAGCCCACTGATGTGCTGCTGCGTACTCATACCTCAAGCGTGCAGGTGCGAGCTATGGAAGCAAACAAAATGCCTATCCGCATCATCGCCCCGGGACGCGTGTTCCGCAATGAGGCTATCTCCGCCCGCGCACACTGTATCTTCCATCAGATCGAAGGACTTTATATCGACAAAAATGTGTCGTTTGCCGACCTCAAGCAGACGCTTTACCATTTCGTCCAGGAATATTTCGGAGAGGGTACCAAAGTGCGTTTCCGCCCGTCGTATTTCCCGTTCACCGAGACGTCGGCGGAGATGGACATCTCATGTAACATCTGCGGAGGCGAAGGTTGTAACATATGTAAACATACCGGCTGGGTGGAAATCATGGGCTGCGGCATCTGCGACCCTAACATATTGAAAGCCAGTAATATAGATCCTGAGGAATATACAGGTTTCGCCTTCGGCATGGGCGTGGAGCGTATCGCCATGCTGAAATACCAAATCAACGACCTCAGAATGTTCTTCGAGAACGACTTAAGATTCCTGAAACAGTTTGAAAACGCTTGATTATCTTAAAAACCTTGATACTTCGGTACGATTGCCGTTGAGTATCAACATGGTTTTCCAGTTACTCTCGCCATAGAATTTCATTTCTATGGCTTTTTCTTTTTCCTGTTCCTCATAATTCGTGGCGTCATTGTCCTGATAATGATACAAACCGAGTGAATTTCCCTTTAAATCAGAGGAATAATACCATTCGTCGTCCACAACACCGTATTTGTTTCCGTTCATGAAATAGGCGTATTTGCGTTGTTGCTTGAGCAAATCGATGCCGAATGTGCTGTTGTTGTAATCTATGCCCAAAAGTCCCATAACGGTTGGGAAAACATCTATTTGCGATGCTATTTGAGAGTTTGTTTCCGGCTCAATGAGGCTTGGAGAATAGATTATAAGCGGTATATGCACAAAATCCAATGAAATAGGGTAAGGTGTGGCGCAATGCCTTCCGTGATCGCCCAGAAACACAAAAATAGTATTGTCAAACCAAGGTTTTGCGGCTGCTTTTTTGAGAAAATATCCTATGGAAAAGTCGGCGTATTCAATCAGTTTATTCTCGTCGGTATATTCAGGATGCGGTGATGTATATATATCCGGCAAAATGAACGGAGCATGGTTGCTGACTGTTAAGATGTTGACAAAGAACGGCTTATCACCCCCATGTGTAGTTGCAATTTCATCAATCAACTCGATTGAATGGTCAAAAAGCATATGGTCGGGAATGCCCCAGCTGTTGATTATTTCGTTTTTGGGATAGTCTCCCTCGGAAATTAGCTTTTCAAAATCGTTGGCAAGAAAGAACCCGTAAATATTGTCGAATTGCTTGTCGTGCGGTATGATTGCCGCTGTTGAATAGCCGTTTTCCTTGAGCACCGAAGGCATGCTCTCGTATTTTCGCAATGGCGTTCCGTACATCGGATTGCCGGGGTACATGGAAGGGTATGACATCAAAGTGCTGAAGATTCCATAGCAAGTTCTTGTGTTTTGTGCGTAAAAATTGCTGAATAACAATGACTTATCGCATAGTGAGTCGAGAACCGGAGTTAAATGCTGCTCGTTTCCGAAATGTTCGAGATTTACGGCTTTCATGCCTTCCATCAGAACCAAAACAACGTTGTAATTGTTTCTTTCTTTATCTGAAACCACCTTTCTGCTTAACGGGAAATCTTCGTTTTCAACTTCAATGCCAAGCTGTTTCCTTACTTCTGCAATGGCTTCTTCGGGTTCAATGTTGGAAAAATAATCGTTTTCAACATCTTCCATGGCGCTTGTTAGCAGAACATAATTCGGGTTTAATCCGAGTTGGTTCAGGAAATTGTTTGAACAGAAAAACGAGTCGTTGAGACATAAAGGAACATCGTCGAGATTTATGCGTCCGCGCATTCCAAAGAAAAGCAACACCGCCAAAACCACAGAACCTATTGATTTATAAAGGATTTCGCCTTTTTTAAACGATTTTGTCCCGTTGATTATTTTTATTATAACCCATATGAATAAAACCAATAATATAATAACAGGAATTATGTATATTATAAACTTTGGCTCGCCAAGAATCATTTTTATCACAGTTCCTGTTTGACCCAATTTCATATTATTTAAAGCAGAAATGTTGAAACGTGTGATAAATTCATTGTAATATGGTATATCTGCACCACAAACCAAGAAAGATAATGAGGAAAGTATGGAGATAAACCAAATTGTAAATATTCTTATAATATTATAAGTTTTTCCAATAAATTCAGATATTATAAAAATTATAACTGGTAAGGCGAGCATATAACAAGCGGTGGTGGTGTCGAATTTCCACCCGATTAAAAAAGCCTTAACAATTTCGCCGAATGAAGCGTTGTCAATTTTGTCGAAATTCGTGAAAAGCAATATCAATCTGAAGATGAAAAATATTGCAATTAAAAGGCAGTAAATCTTGAAGGAAATTTTCAGACTTTTCATTTTTTCATGCTTGTTACGATGTCAATCTCGTGCATTTCGATGTCTTCGAGGATAGCGTCGATTTTTGGATTCAAATCTAAATCAATGATATAGGCGTACTGAACGCCGTCTATGTGTTTTATTTTGTCGAGCACGTTGGCGAGACTCTCATCGTTGATGAAGTTGCGAATCACGATGAGATAGTCGGTCGGCAGCTTGAATTTTATCCAGCGCGCCCCGGCGTTGACAATCTCCACAAGGTTGTAAGTGTTGCTGTTCTCGCCCCCATCATAAAGATAAAACGAGAACTCAAAGCCATCCTCATTGACGATGTCGGAATACTTTACCAAGTTGATATTCAATAATTTATTGATATGCCACGCAATTTTGAAGTCCTCAAGATGCGTGCAGATGCCGATGATTTTTATGTCATCGAAAGGCTCGACGACGATTTTTCTTTTTTTCTTGACCATAAACTATTGTTTTTAAATGTTTTGCGACTCTTCTTCCATTGTGTGCCAGGTCTTCTCCGCCGCTAATTGCTCGGCGCCTTTTATCGAGAAATCTGTGGCTTTGCCGTATTCTTTGCCATCGACAATCACCTGAATCATGTACATCTTGTCGAATCCGTTGCCTTTTGTGCCGGTATGCCTGAACTCGACGTTATGTTTCTCTTTCTGTGACCACTCCAAGAGCTTGCTTTTGAAATTAACCTCGTTTTTCTCAATGTCTTCGATGTCGAGATGAATCAGAATGACATGATTTACAATGATTTTGTAAGTGAAATTGTAGCCTCTGTCGAGGAAAAGCGCCCCTGTGAACGCCTCGAAAGCGTTGCCTCCGATAGAGCGGTATCCTATATGCTTGTCGTGCGTTTTCGCGTACATCACCATCTTGTCGAAGCCTAACTTCACCGATAATTTGTTCAACGAGGCTCGGCTAACAATCTTCGAGCGCATCTCGGTGAGAAAACCCTCCTGCTTGGTCGGGAATTTCTTGAAAAGATACTCTCCCACAATGGTACTCAGGACGGTGTCGCCAAGATACTCCAATCGCTCGTTATTGATGGTGATGCCGTTTAACTTCTTGGTACTCAATGATTTATGAGTAAAAGCAAGTTGATAGAGCGAGATGTTGTGCGGATAAAATCCGAACACATTATTTATATATTTTGCCAAATCTTTTTCGGCCTTGTTATGATAACGAAAAAGACGTAACATTTTTAGAATTTCTTGAAGATGATACTTGTGTTATGTCCTCCGAATCCGAAGGCGTTGCTAAGGGCGTAGTTGACGGTTCTTTGCTTTGGTTTCCAGAATGTGAAATCGATTTTAGGGTCGATATTCGGGTCGTCGGTGAAGTGGTTGATTGTGGGAGGCACCATATCGTTTTTGCAGGCCAATAATGTGGAAATTGCCTCCACCGCGCCTGCTCCTCCGAGCAGATGGCCTGTCATCGACTTGCCGGAGTTTATCGACATGTCGTAGGCATGTTCGCCGAACACCGTCTTGATTCCGAGAATCTCAGGGATATCGCCTGCCGGCGTTGAGGTTCCGTGAGTGTTGATATGGTCGATGACGTCTGGTGTGATGCCGGCTTCTCTCAGTGCGCGTCTCATGCTGAGTGCGGCACCTTGTCCTTCAGGATGCGGTGCCGTGATATGATGAGCGTCGGCCGACTCTCCGCAGCCCACTATCTCGCAGTATATTGTAGCCTCTCTATTCAGGGCGTGATGCAGCTCTTCGAGTACGAGACATCCTCCGCCCTCTCCCATGACGAAGCCGTCGCGGTGGGCGTCGAAAGGACGTGACGCAGTGGCCGGGTCGTCGTTACGTGTCGAAAGGGCTTTCATGGCCTCGAAACCGCCAACGCTGATTGGGCAGATAGGAGCCTCGGCACCACCGGCTATCATCACCTCGTTTCTGCCGTAATGTATGTAACGGAAAGCATTGATGATGGCGTTGGCCGACGAGGCGCAAGCCGACACTGTGCTATAGTTAGGACCTTGGAAGCCGTATTTTATTGAGATGTTGCCTGCTGCGAGGTCGGGAAGCAGCTTGGGGATGGTGAAAGGATTTACGCGTGGTGTCCCGTCGCCACGGGCGTAGTCCACATTCTCTATGAAGAGGCTTTCTATGCCTCCGATACCGGACGCAAAGATAACACCGACTTCAGTGAAATCAGTGTTATCTCTGTTGATGCCTGAGTCTTGAATCGCTTCGTCCGCCGAAATCATGGCGAACTGTTCGAATAAGTCAAGTTTGCGAGCTTCTTTTCTATCGAAGTATTGCAGCGGGTCGAAATCTTTCACCTCGCAGGCTATGCGGGATTTGAATTTCGACGCGTCAAAACGTGTTATCATCGTTGCGCCGCTAACACCTTTGCAGAGGCTGTCCCAGTAGTCCCGGACGTTGTTGCCTATGGGCGTGATAGCACCTAAGCCTGTAACGACTACACGCTTCAACTCCATGATTAAGCTATATGTTCTTCGATATATTTGATAGCGTCGCCGACTGTCTGGATGTTCTCTGTCTGATCGTCAGGAATTGACACTCCGAATTCTTTTTCAAAATCGAGAATCAACTCAACAGTGTCGAGAGAATCGGCACCTAAATCTTGTGTGAAGTTTGCTGTTTCAACAACTTCTGATGGATCAACACCTAATTTGTCAACGATGATTGATACCACTTTTTCTTTAACTTCTGACATTTTCAATAATTTTTAATTAATAAATCTTTTTTCTGCTCTAAAGAAAAACTTCTGCAAAGGTAAGGTATTTTTTTTAACTGACAACAAAAAAAATGCTTTATTTGTCGCCTGCTGATATAAAACATTGATAATCAGTGTGTTTAAACATAAGAAAAATTACTTATTAGTGTGTATCAGTTTGTCGATTTGTGATTTCTTTAGATTTTATGCTGACAGGATTATTTTATCAGCATAAGATCATTTTTTGTTTTCGTTGTAATCTGAGAAGCATTTGAAGAAATCATGACCGAGTATATCACATATTTTTAGCAGTAGGTCGGTGTAAATCCAAGGTCGGTTAAGGATTTTGTACATGTTTTGGCGGGAGAAGTTGAGTTGTTTGGCGAGCCAAGTTATGGTGCGGCCTTGTTTTTGCAGCTCCAATTTAATAAGGTGTCCTATGTGCGGTTCTTTTGTCATGCTTTTGCCTTGTTTAAGCCGGCTTTAGAAGCAAACAAAAAGGGCGGAACCGTTTTTGTTGCTTACTTATCATGCAGGCATCGGCAAACGCCCTCGTAGAAATAAGCAGAAACAATTCACGCCCAAAGACGCGAACCATTGCTTCTTATTCTTCCTACTAAAATTTTGCCGATTTTACATGATAAAGAATAAGAGCTAAAGCTCGGTGATTAATTTTATTTTTCCTTTTTTTACATTATTTGCAATTAAACAATTACAAAATTACGTATATTTTTTCAATTAGAACATTTCTTTTTCTTTTTTTCGATTCTTTTTATCACAATGATGCTGATTTCATAAAGCAAATACAGCGGTATTGTCACTAAAATCAATGTCATAACGTCGGGTGGCGTGATGATTGCCGCGACAATCATGATTATTATAAATGCGTATTTGCGGTATTTTTTCAGCATTTCTGATGATACAACTCCAAGTCTTCCGAGTAAAAAGGCGATAACAGGCAGTTGAAAAACCAATCCCATCACCAAAGTAAGTGTGGTGAAAGTGCTTATATAGGATTTTAAAGTTATATTGCTTTCGATAACCGATGACACGCTGTAGGTGCCCAAGAATCTGAAAGATATGGGAAAAAGGATGTAATACGACATCAAAACGCCGACTACGAAAAGCAGATAAACTATTATGGCAACTCTAACCGAATATTTCTTTTCGGTTTCGTATAGCGCAGGTGTGATAAAACGAAACAGCTCCACCAAAATGTATGGTGAGGCACCAAGTAATCCAAGATAAAGTGCAGTTGTGATATGTGTCATGAACTGGCTTGATAGCTCTGTGGCTATCAGATTGACGTGGAACTCATTGAATGCGAAATCGTAGCCCAGCAAATGCATGAAACGCTCTATGTAACGGTAAGTAATGAAATTCCATTCGCTTGGTGCGAGCAATAGTTCGAAAGTTTTGTCTTTTAAGACAAAAACGGCACTTGAGATAATAAGAACAACAAAAATTATACGGAAAAGCATACGGCGGAGCACCTCAAGATGTCCGCCGAACGTCAACATTACGTCGGATTTATTCTTTCTCCCCTGTTTTCTCTTCTTCTTGGGTTTGTTCTCCCTCTTTTTGTTTTCCATCATCCTCTTTGTCTTGTTCTTCATCTGTCAAGGGCTCGTTCATCCCTTGTTTGAAGCTCTTTACGCCCTTGCCCAAGCCTTTCATCAACTCAGGCACTTTCTTTCCGCCGAAGATGAGCAAGGTCACGCCTGCGATGAGTAGCAGCTCGGTCGTTCCTATGAATAGCAGTGTCATGATACTAAGTAGATTTCGTTAGTTTCAAAGTTGATTTCCCAGTTGCCGTTCTCCGCCGATTCCCATTGGTACTTCTGTGCCATGCGGTCCCACCAGCCTTGGAACTTGGTGCCGGTTTCGCCCATGTCCTTGACTAATTTCTCGTAGAGTTCGGTGTTGTCGGCGTTGAGGATCTTCGCCAATTCGTTCAGCCCGTTCCTTCTCTCGAAGAGCTGCTGGATTTCGTTTTTTTCTTCAGGGGTTACCTGACCTACTTTTTTCTTCATTGTTGTATGTGTTGTTTATTCTGTTTATTGTCTGTTTGCTGCTGCCGTAGGTCGCTGACCTACGGTTACTGTTTCGCCCCTTCGGGGCGAGGGGAACGGGACAGGGATTCATCACTTTAGCCCTTTTACCGTCATGGCGGAGGAACATCCGCCATCTCCAAACGCGAAGGAGTATCCCTATCGCTCAGGAGATAGCGGGTCAAGCCCGCTATGACGGGTATGGGGGGCTTGGGTGTTATGCTTCCCAGGCACATGTCAGACATCAAAACTCCTTCCTGACCTCAAACGGGTCCAAGTAGTTGATTTCCTTGATGTCGATTTGCGGCATGAACTCGCCGACCTTACGGATGTCGTTCAGCAAGTTGCGGCTCGCGTTGCGCTCGACGTGGGCCGTCACGCATTGCTGACGCGAGGGCGTGTTCAAGTCCCAAGTCAGGCGGCGGTTGAGCCAGAGGCAGCGACGGCACTGGAAGGCGTCGCAGTTGCGGCACAAAGGCGCGTGGTCGAGTTTCAGAAGCTGCGGGTTGGGGATGTCCAAGCCCTTTTCGAGGTCGCCGACCGAGTTGTCCGAGGTGGGATGGTTGTGGTCCATTTGGTTGGACACCGCCGTCCGCTCGTCGTAGTAGAAGGCTGGGCAGAAGTAGAACTTCCCATTCGGGGCCAAGGTGACGTTGCTCATACCTGCCTCGCAGTTGTGCATCTTGTCGAGCATCATCCTGTCCGTCAAGAGGTTGCATTGCGGCGAAAGCCCTTGCTTGTAAAGGTCAAGTAGGGCAGTGCTCCATTCTTCCAAAAGCTGCTTGTAAGCCTCAATCTGTTCGTCCGTGAATTGTTCCACATCTGTGATGCAAAGGTTGATGCGCACGCCCGAGGCGAACAGCTTGGCGATTTCGGCTTTCTGTTTCAGCAATTCGTTGAACGAAAGACGAAGAACCAAGTTCTTGGCTCCAACCTTTTCAGGAATGTCGTTTGCCACTTCCACATCAGAGTCATTGCCGTCGTCGATGCCCGTAACAGGCTTGCAACCAACGGGATAGATCTTCACGTTGTCGATGCTTTCCAAGATTTCGGCGTAGGCTTTCGGCAAGGCGTAGTCGGGGAAGACGTACTGGATCATCAGGTTCTGCTTCATCCCGAAAAGGATGCCGCGTTTCAAGGTTTCGATCGGCATCAGGTTACGCTCTTTCAGCGGGTTGTTGGCATGGCAGTAGGCCACGCTGGTGTCGTCCAATATAATAACAAGGTATTGCAGCATGGCTCAGCAGGTTTCGGGTTTGACAATGCGTTTGTTGGCTTCGTACTGCTCGCGCAGGTCTTCGAGTTCGAGCTTGCGGTAGAGCTTGTTCCAGTAGTAGTTGTTGGCGCGCACGCGGGCCTTGTGCATGAGGCAGATGGCCGTGGCGCGTTCAAACACGGTGTGGGTATGCGCCGCGTCGTAGTTCTCGCCTTGGCACCATGCGCAGCCGCTGGCCACCTCACATTCGATGCACTTCTGCGGGCTTTGCGTCGTGCGGTCCAAGGTGAGGAAGGGGCGGAGCTTGTTCTTGTCGATGCCGTCGCGGATGTTGCCGATGGTCCACGTTTCCTTGTCCCTCAAGGAATACTGCGCGAAGCGGGTGCAGGGGTAGAGGTTGCCCGCCGCATCCACGCTGAGCATCTTGCCCGCGCCGCACCAGTTCTGGTTGTCGCGCTCGGGGTCAAGCGGCTTGCCAATGTGTTCGGAGAAGAACGAGCAGGCGTAGTCCTGATAGTAGCCGCCGTCGATGATGGCATCGGCCAACTGCATCAGTTGTTCCTCAAACTTGAGGTCGTCGCCGTCTTGCCACACGTCCTCGAACACCACGTTGATGTTCACCTCGTGGATGCCGAGGCTGTAGAGATGCAGCACGCTCTCGGTGATATAAGGGATGTCCGCTGATGAGATGGTGACCTTGGTACCGCCGCCCGGAAACTGCTCCAACCACAGCGGGATGTTCTTTACCACGTCCTTGTAGCTGCCTTTCTCGGTAATCTTATAGACGCGGTTCAGGTCGTGCTTCTTCTCCGTCCCGTCGATGGTGATGCCAATGGAAAGATGCTCGCGGTTCTTCTTGATGAAGTCCTGCACGGCCTTCTCGTGGTAGTTGATGCCGTTGGTGGAAAACGAGAAACGATAGCTGTTGAACCAATGGTGGTTACGGTGGAAAAGCTCGGTCTTAATGTAGTCGCAAATCTTGTCGATAAGCTCTATCTCAAGGAACGGCTCGCCGCCGATGAAGTCCCACACCACCGACTCGTAGGCGAAATCGGGGTCGGTTTCATGGTCGAGCACATAGTCGATGAAGGTCTTGGCCACCTCCCAGGGCATCCGTTCCTTCACGTTCTTGCCCACAAGGTAGCAGTATTTGCAGGCCAATTGGCAGTCCTTCGTGACGATGAAGGTGATGTTCTTCGCCATGCCGGACTGCCATGCATCTTGATTATCTTTAATTTTTAACATTTTTCTTAAAAATCATAACCCACACCTCTGTGCAAATATATTTTTATAAAAGGTATAAACAAACTGTTAATTTCTGTGATTTTTTAAGGTTCATCAGCAATTATCAGGACGCTGATCCTTTACAAGTAGAATGACAAGCTCCAGAACAATTCGATTGGCACTGTGTTCCACATGTATAATAACAAGTTCCATAACATCCACTACAGTTATGATACGCACTGTTTGAATAATAACATGTACTATCGCAAGTAACATTACATGAGTTGTCACAAGTCGTGTCACAAAATTCGTTACACGAATTAGCACAGCCATAGCCACAATACTGCATGCACTGTTTGCTGCAAGTATTGCACGTACCAGTTGAAGTTCCTGTGCATGATCCTGAGCATGTTCCCGAACAGCCGCTTGAACAACCTCCAGTACATCCTGAAGAACAAGACCCTGTGCAACTTGTACAAGCACCTGAACAGCCACCTGAACAGCCACTTGAACATTCGCCCGTACAAGAGCTACTGCAACTATATCCACACGAAGACGTACATTCATCAGTACATCCAGAAACGCAAGTTGAATTACAATTACTGCAACTTGAATCTTTTGAACAAGATGTTAAAAATGGTATCTGGGCGAAAAAAGCAATGCCAAGAATAGGAAGAGTTTTCTTTGTTGTTTGTTTAAAAAACTCTCGACGTGACTGTAAATTATTTTTATTCATAAACTATTTTGTTTTTGATTGATACTGACAATTATCTTTGCATGCATAGCCACATCCACCAATACATGTGTTTGTGCAGGTTTTTTGGCATCCGCCTGAACATGTACCAATACATGTGTTTTTACATGTTTTGTCACAAGAACCTTTGCATGTGTTTCTACAAGCATTACAATTTGTAATAATATTAGTTTCAACAGCTTTGGCAAACACAGGGTTATTCATCAAAGCCACTGCTCCTATTATGGGCAAAGCCTTTCTTGCGGCTTCCTTAAAGAATTCCCTTCTGTTTTGGGTTTCGTTGTTTTCCATTGTCTAATTGCCAAAGTTATTACCCATCTGGCTCATCGGTTTTAGTTAAAAATTTGTTAAAGATATTTGGGGACAAAAATAAAGATAATAGCTTTAACTTATTGATAATCAGTGTTATCAATTTTGAGTAAAGTTTTATGCTTAATTGTTGTCGGAAACGTAAACGAATGGTTTACAAAACGGAATTTTTACAAGTCAAAATCATAGTTTTTTCAAAATCGCAGTGTGAAACTACTCAAAACCCTAAGTTCCAATAAGAAACGCAACTTTTGAGGACAAAAGAGTGCGCGAAAACACATTTTTTCCAACAAAGGGAAAATTTCTCACATCAAAATAGATGTTCTTTGACAAAATATTACTAACTTTGCAAAAAATTCAAATATGGAAGTAAAAGATATTGATAAATATCGGCTTACAAGCCTTAAAGAACCCACCGATGAAATGCTTTCACAGATTATGCGCGAAGCGGCAGAGGAGGCAAGAATCAAGGGCGAAAAAGTTAGGGAAAAATTTTTTGAACAAATAAGAATGGCTGTGCTATCATGAAAATTGAAGGGCATAAACCTATTCTTATAGTAATTGCCGGGCCTAATGGCTCGGGTAAAACGACAATTACGTCAAAAATTCTCCGTCATGAATGGCTTGAGGATGCTGTTTATATAAATCCCGACAATGTGGCTCAAGAGATTTTTGGCGACTGGAATTCTCCCGAAGCAGTACTCAAAGCTGTTAAATATTGCGACAAACAACGAGAAGATTGTCTTGCCAACCATAAAAGTCTGATTTTTGAGACTGTACTTTCCTCTGAAAATAAAATTGATTTCATTCAGAGAGCCAAGAAGGAAGGTTTTTTTATCAGGATTTTTTTCGTTTCTACGTCATATCCAACAATCAATGCCGCACGTATAGCAAAAAGAGTTATGGAAGGCGGTCATGATGTGCCAATAGCCAAAATAATTTCGCGTTATCAGAAATCGATAATCAATTGCAAAAAAGTGGCAACAATTGCCGATAGAGTATATGTTTATGACAACTCTGTTGACAATGTTGAGGCAAAGCTGCTTTTCCGCATGAAAAACAGTAAGCTTTTCAAGCAATACACTGATGATATTCCTGTTTGGGCAAAAAATATACTTGTCGGTACTGAGATTAAAATATAATACATTAGTGTCCACTTTTCAGGGGCAGTACAAGTCAAAATCATAGTTTTTTCAAAAACACAGTGTGAAACTAATCAAAACACAGTATAAGAAATGCTTAAATGCGTGACTATACTCCCGAAATTTATGAAAAAATCGGGAGTTTATATGCTAATTTATGGCTTCAAACAGCCGATAGGCACAACCCACACTCCATCTTGAGGACGACGGTACGAGTAATCACCAATAGCTGTCAATACCATCATAAAAGATGGTGCTTTCATTTTGTCGGTATTGATTTTAGAAGCCAAATCACACAATGTGGCTGCTCCTTTATCAATGAGATTTGAACCACCTAACTTAATCTCTATCAAACCGTAAGACCCATTTCTGCGATGTAAAACAGCATCACATTCAAGGCCGGTGGCGTTACGGAAATGAAATACATTGCCTGATAAAGCATCGGCATAGACACGCAAATCACGAACAGCCAATGATTCGAAAAATAATCCAAAGGTCTTCATATCATACATCAAATCATTTGGTCCAATTGCCAATGCACTTGCAGCAATACTTGGGTCTATGAAATAACGTGTCGGGGATGTTTGTATAGATGATTTGCTTCTTAAATTCGGATTCCATGCAGGCATGTCCTCGATAATGAATAATTTTTTCAAGGCATCGATGTAATCTGAAATCGTTTCGTATGTAATTGACAGGTTGTCAGATTCTTTAATATCATTTGCCAAACATGCCAAACTGATGGCACATCCTTGGTTTCTTGCATACGAGCGTAAAAGCATACGAGTGCGTTCACTGCTGCGTCTTATATCGTCAATACGATGAATATCAATCTTATAGATGCTTTCATAATAATCTATTGCCTCATCAAGTGCTGTTTCTTCTTCCATCATTGTTGATTGCGGCCATCCGCCACGGCATATCAAGAAAGCTATTTTTTCCAAGTCCAAAGAATTATTTTGGGGTTCAATAGGTTTGTTTTCAAACAAATCTTCCAGACTGACGCTTCCCGATGATTCTCCTGATTCCCATAAGCTCATTGGGCGCATGCTGATACGTCCTATACGACCGGTTCCACTGTGATGCATCTCGTCATTTTTGGGTGGAACGCTGCTTCCTGTTAGGATGAATTGTCCGAATGATTGTCGGTTGTCAACTTCAGAACGAACCATATCCCATAAAGCAGGCATAGTTTGCCATTCGTCGATAAGTCGAGGTGTGTCGCCGGCAAGCAGCATTTTAGGATTGACTTGAATGGTGGTTTGAGCGTTTTCGAGTGTGGAACTGTCTCCCAAATCGAGAATACTTGCCGCAATTTGTTTGGCCGTTGTGGTTTTTCCACACCATTTCGGACCTTCAATGAGAATCGCCCCTTTGCCTTTCAAACGTTTTTTGAGCAATTCATCAACGATACGGCTTTTATAATTTGCAATTTTATTCATAAGTTAATGTTTTTTTGACGATGCAAAAATACTATAAATAAATGATATATGCAAATTATTCCGCAATTTTTTATCATTTTATTCCGCAACTTTTAAGCAATTTATTCCGCAACTTTAAAATTTTCTCTCCAAAAATGTCACATATTGCGGTTTTTGGAATGATTAATTAGTAAGTTTAGATAAAAATGACTATTTTTGCAAAGGATAATATTGCTTGTTATGATTACTAAAAATACAGAAAAAATATTCCTTTTGGATGCTTACGCGTTGATTTACAGGGCGTTTTTTGCGTTGAACAAGAACCCGAGGATGACGTCGAAGGGGCTGAACACCTCGGCGATTATCGGATTTTTGAACACTTTGTACGACGTTTTGAAAAATGAGAAGCCGTCGCATCTGGGAATAGCTTTCGACCTCGGCGCACCAACCCTGCGCACTGAAAATTTCTGCGACTACAAGGCCAACCGCGAGGAGATGCCGCCGGACCTGAGAGCATCAATACCTTATATAATAAAGATTATCAATGGCTTCAACATCCCGATTTATGCTGTGGAAGGCTTCGAGGCGGACGATGTCATCGGGACATTGGCGAAAAAAGCAGAGAAAGCCGGTTTCCTCACCTATATGATGACTCCCGACAAGGATTTCGGTCAGTTAGTGAGCGACAACATTTTCATTTACAAACCCGCAAAATTCGGTGAGGACGCCAAAGTGCTCGGCCCTAAGGAGGTGTGCGAGAAATATGGCATAAACACTCCTGCACAACTGATTGACATTCTCGGACTTTGGGGCGACGCTATCGACAATATCCCAGGAATACCCGGTGTGGGCGAGAAAACCGCCGCAAAATTCATCCAGCAATACGGCTCGATGGAAGGGCTGTTTGAGCATGTCGACGATCTGAAGGGCAAGATGAAGGAAAACGTGGTCAATTTCAAGGAACAAGGACGTATGTCGAAGATACTTGCAACGATAAACACCGACGTTCCTGTAGAATTTAACCTGGAAGAACTTAAGGTTAAAACACCGAATATCAAGGAATTGCTGGCGATTTTCGATGAACTGGAGTTTAGGACGTTCGCAAAGAGAATTGTGCAAGATTACGGAAAAGTAGAGATAACAGATAAAAAGATAACAGATAAAAAGATAACAGATAAAAGAGAAGAGGAAATAGGTGAAAAAATAAAGAAACCTGAAGCTGCACCGAAAGAACTTAATCTGTTTTCAGAGCTCTCTAAGAGCGCAGAGAACACTGAGTACTCGCTGTTTTCTTCAAAAGCAACTGTTTCTTCGACGCCTCACGATTATAAAGTTGTGAAGACCGATGAAGAAATCGCTATCCTTCTGAAAGCACTTGAAAAAGCTGAGGTTTTCGCGATCGATGTGGAAACGAGGGGTGGAGATTTCCCGACTACGGCTTCGCCTGCACTCGAAATGACATTTTCATTGAAAGAACATGAAGCTTCCACTTGTCATTTCGACTGGAGCGAAGCGGAATGGAGAAATCCTCTTGACACGAAAACTCCTGAAAAAGAGGATTTCCCGGCTACGGCTTCGCCTGTGCCTGAAATGACAAGGGACAGTGTTCATTCAAATCTGAATAACGAATTAATACGACGTTTTATATCAATTTTTGAAAACCCTTCAAAAACCATCATCGGCCATAACCTGAAATCTGTTATCTCAATCCTGGGTCGGCATGGTATCTCCTTGAAAACCAAGCTCTTCGACACCATGATTGCGCATTATCTTATCGAGCCGGAGCAGCGTCACACCATGGATTATCTCGCCGATGTTTATCTCAATTACAACACAACAAATAGTTCGGCTGAAAATGCTGATATAGCTTTTCAGTTTTATGAGAAATTCAAGCCAATTCTCATTGAAAATCAACTGATTAAACTGTTTGACGAAATTGAGATGCCACTAGTCCCGGTGCTTGCCACGATGGAGGCGAATGGCGTGAAAATTGACAGTAACAACCTTAAGCAGATCAGCGAGCAACAGGCATTGGAGATTCAAGATATTGAAAATCAGATATTTGAATATGCAGGCGAGAGGTTTAACATCGCTTCTCCACGACAGCTTGGCGAGGTTTTATTCGAAAAAATGAAGATTAAAGCGCCTGCGAAGAAGACGAAAACCGGGCAGTATCCGACGGGTGAAGAGGTTCTGATGAAGGTCATCGACAAACACCCGATAGTGCGGAAAATTCTTGATTATCGCGGACTTACAAAGCTGAAATCGACTTACGTCGATGCTTTGCCGAATCTTATCAATAAAAAGGACGGCTTGGTGCACACCTCTTATAATCAAGCGGTTACAGCGACAGGACGTCTGAGTTCTACGAATCCCAACCTGCAGAATATTCCAGTGCGTACCGAGCGTGGCAGGGAGATACGTAAGGCTTTCGTACCTCGTGACAAGGACCATATCTTGTTGGCGGCCGATTATTCGCAGATTGAGCTTCGTATCATCACGCATCTCAGCGGCGACCCGGCCATGAGCGAGGCTTTCCGCGAAGGCCTTGATATTCATGCGGCTACAGCTGCCCGTGTGTATAAAGTGCCGATTGAAGCGGTCACAAAAGACATGCGACGTCACGCAAAAGCTGTGAATTTCGGAATCATTTACGGAATGTCGGCTTTCGGACTGGCTGAGCGACTTGGAATTTCTCGTTCGGAAGCGGCTTCAATAATCGAGAATTATTTTAAAGAATATGTTGGTATTCAGCAATATATCAAAAACAACATCGAGTTTGCACGCCAGCATGGCTATGTGGAAACAATGCTGGGTCGCCGCCGTTATCTGCGCGACATCAACGCGTCGAACAGCGTGGTACGTAACTTCGCCGAACGCAACGCGGTGAACGCCCCTATACAGGGTAGCTCAGCCGATATGATAAAAATTGCAATGATAAATATTCATAATGAATTGATAAACAGAGATTTAAAATCAAAAATGATACTTCAGGTGCACGACGAACTCGTCTTCGACGCCTGTCTCGATGAACTTGAAATTTTAAAAGAAATAGTAAACGATAAAATGACAAACGCGTTGCCGCTGAATATCCCGGTGGTTGTGGAATTGAACACCGGAGAGAATTGGCTGGAAGCGCATTGATTCAAGCCATTAGCCATTAGGAATGGAGTCCGATGCTAATGGCTAACGGCTAATGGCTAAAAAACTAAAATTTATGGCAGAACACAATGATTTAGGAAAACTTGGTGAGAAGCTCGCCAAAGACTTGCTGGTGGCGAAAGGCTATCAGATTTTGGAACAGAACTGGGTCTGCGGTCACAAGGAAATCGATATCATCGCGAAAGACGGTGACGAGCTTGTGATTGTGGAAGTTCGCGCACGACGAGTACAATGTCTCATCGACCCCGAAGAGACTGTTGACAAATACAAACAACGTTTTTTAATTTGGGCGGCGGAGTCGTATGTTGAGCGCAACAACCTCGACATCGACGTACGCTTCGACATCGTGGCTATAGTGATTGACAAAAACAACGAGCATCGGATAGAGCATATCGAAAATGCTTTCTACCCGATGTTACATTGATGATTGTTAATTAATTATCCTACAGAGCAGCCTGGGGCTACCATCTCGCTCGGGGTCACCACGACCAAACGGCCGTCTTTGTCCTCCGCTGATAGTATCATGCCTTGGCTTTCAACGCCTTTGAGCTTGCGTGGCTCGAAGTTGGCGATGAAACACACCTGTTTGCCCACAAGCACTTGCGGGTCGGGGTAAAACTTCGCGATGCCGCTCACGATGGTGCGTTTCTCCATGCCGTCGTCTATGAGGAACTGCAACAGCTTGTCGGCTTTCGGTACCTTGGCGCATTCCAAAACGGTACCAACACGGATATCGACCTTCCCGAAGTCGTCGAAACTCACGGTTGGCTTCACGTCGTTTGGCTTCCAGGCGTTCAGCTCGTTCTGTTTCTTGGTGTCTTCTAATTTCTTTATCTGTGCTTCCACGACACTGTCTTCAATCTTTTCGAACAACAGCTCTGGCTGTCCGATGACGTGACCTGCGTTGAGCAAAATCGTAGCATCTGCCTGGTTCCAGCTTGTCACCTCAAGACCAATCATTTTTTGGAGTTTCTTGGCGCTGAACGGCAGGAACGGCTCGCTCAAAATGGCGAGTTTTGCCACTATCTGCAGCGACAATGCCATCACAGTCTTGGTGCGCTCCGCGTCAGTCTTGACCAACTTCCACGGCTCCATCTCAGTGAGATAACGGTTGCCGAGTCGCGCGAGGTTCATAAGCTCGTTGACGCCCTCACGGAACTTGTAAGTATCAAGAAGATGCCCGATCTTTGCTGGATATTCGTTCATCTCGGCGATGACTTCTTTGTCGCGGTCGGTGAGGTTTTCCAAAGCAGGAACAGCACCTTCATAATATTTATGTGTCAAAACCAGAATACGGTTGACGAAGTTGCCGAATATTGCGAGAAGCTCGTTGTTGTTTCTGTCTTGGAAGTCCTTCCAAGTGAAGTTGTTGTCCTTTGTCTCAGGAGCGTTGGCTGTCAGCACATAACGCAGAATATCCTGTTTTCCTGGGAATTCCTGCAGATATTCATGGAGCCACACCGCCCAGTTGCGCGAGGTCGAGATTTTGTCGTTTTCGAGGTTGAGGAATTCGTTGGCAGGCACGTTTTCAGGCACGATATAGCCGTCGCCGTAAGCTTTGAGCATGCACGGGAATATGATGCAGTGGAACACGATGTTGTCTTTTCCGATGAAATGCACCATCTTGGTGTCGTCTGACTTCCACCATTTCTCCCAGTTGTCGCCGCGTTGTTCGCATATTTCTTTCGTGTTTGAGATATATCCGATAGGTGCGTCGAACCACACGTATAGCACTTTGCCTTCGGCGTCTTTGAGAGGCACCGGCACGCCCCAGTCGAGGTCGCGGGTGACGGCGCGCGGTTGCAGTCCGCCGTCGAGCCAGCTCTTCACCTGGCCATAGACGTTTGATTTCCATTCCTTATGGCCTTCGAGGATCCACTCGCGTAGCCATGTCTCGTATTGTTCGAGCGGCAGGTACCAGTGTTTCGTCATCTTCTTCACCAACTTGGCGCCACTGATGGAGGAATGCGGGTCGATGAGTTCCTCAGGGCTGAGTGTGCTGCCGCATTTCTCACATTGGTCGCCGTAGGCGCGATCGTTGCCGCATTTAGGGCAGGTGCCGATGATGTAGCGGTCGCTCAGGAACTTGTTTCGTTCCGGGTCGAAAAACTGTTCTGTCTCGCGTTCGATGAACTTGCCATCTTTATATAATTTCTCGAAAAACTCGGCTGCTGTGGCGTGATGAATCTTCGAGGTGGTGCGAGAGTAAATGTCATAGCTCATGCCGAAGTCCTCGAACGATTTCTTTATCATCTCGTGGTAACGGTCAACAATATCTTGCGGTGTTACGCCTTCTTTCTCAGCTTTGATGGTGACAGGCACTCCGTGTTCGTCGGAGCCGCCGATGAACAGCACGTCTTCACCTTTCATGCGGAGGTAACGGACGTAGATGTCGGCCGGGACGTAAACGCCGGCGAGATGTCCGATATGCACGGGGCCGTTGGCGTATGGCAAAGCCGTGGTTATCAGATAACGTTTGAAGTTCTTTTCCATTTTCGCAAATTTTTCAAACTGCAAAGATACGAAAAATCTACAGCAGACGTCGAAGAAAACGCAGAATTTTTTTGGACTGCCACTATTTGATGCTTGCTAAAGCAAGCGGCATATTTCGCGGAGGTTGTTCCTGTAAGACCTCGCTTAATTGCAAGTTTGTATGATTGCTTGTATTTGCAGGAGAATTCGATTTTATACATAATCAAGAGTTTATCTTTTCCAGATAATCGTCGAAATCGTTGCATTTAACGGTATTTCCGTTTTTGAAATCATCAATGGCTTGGTCAAGACCATTTTTTTTATCGATTTTAACAAAATCAAGAGATAAAAGGTAATTCAACAGTGCTTTTCCTGCACTTTTTCTCTCATTAATAGTCAGTGAATAAGTTGCCATATCTTTATAATTTTTTGACTTTGCAAAGATAATAAAAATTTTTGTATAAAGCAAATATTTTTTACATCGCAAGCAGCACCAGCAGTTGTGCCGTGAAGATTCGCAAGAACATCGTCAGCGGATAAACCGTGGCATATCCCAAATTAGGCAGTTTACAGCCTTCGGGAGCGATATTGTTGGCGAAAGCGAGTGTAGGCGGGTCGGTGTGCGAGCCTCCGATGAATCCCATGAGGGTGTAGTAGTTGATTTTCAACACTAAACGGCCGAACAAAGTCACGATAATCGGCGGCACCATAGTGATGATGACACCGTAAAGCACCCAGATGTAATGCACTTTCACCGTCTCGACGAATGCGCCGCCCGCCCCGAGGCCCACACCTGCGAGAAACAGCGCTATGCCCACCTCACGCAGCATATGAACGCCTTTTCCGTCGGTGAAATCGGTGTCAAACCAGCCTTTTTTCACGCCGAGAAATCCTCCGATGATGGCGGCAACCAACGGACCGCCTGCCAATCCGAGTTTCAACGGCGCCTCCATGCCCACAGGAATCGGGATGGAGCCGAGGGCGATGCCGATGGCGATGATGATGAACAACGGAATCAACGGTTGCCGTAACGTCGCATGTCCGGATGAAATTGTATCATCGGATGATACCGTTTCAAAAACCGTAGGTTCATTCTTCAAGTCAATCCTGCACAAGGGGCGCAAGATGATACATGTCATAATCATTCCGACGACGGCCAATGGATATGCCACGGCGTAGCCTGCTGCCAAACGGTCGGCGGCGCCATTGATACCGAGGTCGTTGACGGCTTGCTGTGCCGCCGAGAGGCCGGGCGTGTTGGTGATGGCACCGGTATAAACGCCTGCCATGTCGGTGAGACTCTCGCCTGACGCTCTTGAGATTATCACAGTTAACAATACGCCGAGTCCGACGTTTGCCAACGCCATGAGATTCATCGCCAGACCGCCTTTTTTGAACGATTTGAAAAAACCTGGTCCTACTTGCAGACCCACGGCTGTGACGAATAATATCAATCCGAACTCCTTGATAATGTGGAGCATATCGTGGTTGAGCGTCACGCCTAACGCGCTGATGAGGATACCGACAAACAACACCCACGTTATTCCCAACGAGATCTTGGCAATTTTTATCTTGCCTAAAAGCAATCCTAAAAATATCGCCACGGCAAGGTAGAAAACCGTCGGTCCGACGCCTGAGCCTGTGAGGAGATTGTACATTTTAGTTTAGAGTTGAGAGTGTAGAGTTGAGAGTCAGTTTTTTAGTTTAGAGTTTTAAAGTGTAAATGCCCTATCGAAATAGGGCATTTACTGATACTATATGATATTTGAAATCAGTCGCCAAGGGTTGCCACCATGACGGCTTTGATGGTGTGCATGCGGTTCTCGGCTTCGTCGAACACTATGCTGTTCTTGCCTTCGAACACCTCTTCTGTCACCTCGATGCCATCAAGACCGAACTGTTTGTTGACGTCGCGTCCGACCTGTGTCTCAAGGTTGTGGTATGCCGGGAGGCAGTGCATGAACTTGCAGTTCGGGTTGCCAGTCATGTCCATCATCTTCTGGTTGACCTGATAAGGACGGAGGAGGTCGATTCTCTGTTTCCAGACCTCTGCCGGCTCGCCCATTGATACCCACACGTCGGTGTAGAGGAAGTCGCATCCTTTAACGCCTTCTTCGACGTTGTCGGTCACTGTGACCTTAGCGCCTGTCTCTTTGGCGATGGCCTTGCAGGTGTCGATGAGTTCCTTGGCCGGCTGCAGCTCTTTTGGAGCCACGATGCGGACGTCCATGCCCATCTTTGCTCCGCCCACCATGAGGCTGTTGCCCATGTTGAAGCGTGCGTCGCCGATGTAGGCGTAGGTTACCTGGTTGAGAGGCTTATCGACATGCTCCTGCATTGTGAGGAAGTCGGCGAGTATCTGTGTCGGGTGGAATTCGTTAGTGAGGCCGTTCCAAACCGGTACGCCGGCGTATTCGGCGAGTTCTTCCACTGTCTTCTGTGCGAAGCCGCGGTATTCGATGCCGTCGTACATACGACCGAGCACGCGGGCGGTGTCTTTCATCGATTCCTTGACGCCGATCTGTGAGCCTGTGGGTCCGAGATAGGTGACGTGAGCACCCTGGTCTTTTGCCGCCACCTCGAAGGCGCAGCGTGTGCGTGTCGAGGTCTTCTCGAAAATGAGGGCGATGTTCTTGCCTTTCATTCTCGGCTGCTCAGTGCCGGTGTATTTGGCCTTCTTGAGGTCAGCCGCCAAGGTGAGGAAATACTTGATTTCTTCCGGTGTGAAGTCCAAAAGCTTCAGGAAGTTTCTGTTTCTGAGGTTAAATGCCATGATAATTTATTTTTAATTGTTGTTTTCAAAATTTTTTGCAAAAGTAGTAATTTTTTCAATGATAAAGAGTATTGAAAAATATTTTTGCGATTTTTGTTGTGCGTATTAAAAAATGCTGTATTTTTGCACGCTGAAAAAGAGATGCATCCTTAGCTCAGTTGGTAGAGCAATTGACTCTTAATCAATGGGTCCAGGGTTCGAATCCCTGAGGATGTACAAAAAAGAGACGGTTTAACCGTCTCTTTTTTCTATTTATGAACCTTTCTTACAAACTCTTCCACTTCAGGAACCCCGCCTTGATAGACGAGGTAGCCGTTGTAAGGCTCGCGCGGCGTTATCTCGCTGTTGACAGGTGTAAGCATGATTTTCCTCACCTCTTCGCGGTCATGGGTCTGTCCTAAGGCCCAACCCAGCTTGATGTATGCTGTCTCGGCGAGCATGTTGCCTGCCGGGATGATGCCACGGTTCATCAGGTCACGGCCGGTGTCATAGACGAACATGTGGGCGTAACCCCAGATGGTCTGCACCGTCATATACTGATGCACGCCTTTCTCTGTGGCTCTCTGGATAGAGTCGAACATTCCTTTATTGACGTGACCTAATCCTGTTCCGTCCCAGATGATGCCTTTATAGCCGTTGTCAACCAAAGCGTCGAGTACATCTGGTTTCATGCCGGGATAGTAATAAAGGATAGCCACGCGGTCGTCGAAGGTCGGGATTATCTTCACGTCGCGGTCTTTGCGGCGGTGGTTGTATTCTTCTTTGATTGGTACCACACCACGTTTGCGGTCGACGGTGGCAACAGGAGTGTCGCCAATGGTACGGAAGGTGCTGCGGTAGCTGGAGTGCATCTTACGCACTCGTGTGCCACGGTGCAGGAATCCGTATTCATCGGAAGTGGGACCGAACATACATACCATCACCTCAGCCACGTCGCCGTGACCGGCGGCAGTCATTGCATGCATCAAATTAAGAGCCGCGTCAGACGACGGACGGTCGGATGAGCGCTGTGAGCCTACCAACACAATCGGGACAGGCAGGTTCTGGCACATGAAGGTCAGGGCGGCGGCAGTGTGCGCCAAGGTGTCGGTACCATGGCCAATCACGATGCCGTCGATGCCGTTCTTAATCTCCTCGCCTATCTTCTTTGCAAGGGCGATATATTCTTTTGGCGACATGTTTTCAGAGAACACGGCAAACACCTTCTCTGTGTCTAAGTTACAGATGTCGGCTAACTCCGGCACAGCGCCATAGAGCTCACCTGGCGAGAAGGCCGGGATCACAGCGCCGGTACGGTAGTCGAGGCGCGAGGCGATGGTGCCGCCCGTGCCGAGCAACTTCACATGCGGGAGCCCCTCGGTGTAAGGGAACTCCTTCTCCGGGATGTGGTAGTTGGCTTTCTTGTAGTCGGTCTCCACCATGCCGGTGATGGTGCTGATATCGACACCGATGTTATAGCCTGTGTTGACTTTCATGACGATATGCTTGTCGTCCTGGAAAGCGGCACGCGGCAAAATGGTGCCTTTGAAAAGGCCTCCTGTGGTATGGCACTCGGCCTGACTCCACACGCGGCAGTTATATTTTTTGAGAACCTCAAGCGAGGCGCCCCAATATCCTTGGAAAAAATCTTCAGCCATGATCTTCGTTATTTGATGTTGTTAGCCAATACTTTCAATTCGATGTTACCCATTGCCTCGTGCATCTGTCCCATGATCCAGTCGCGCTTGTTTGCAGCGGCGTTGGTCTTTTTGTTGGGTTTGTATGACGCCATCAGCTTGTTGAGCTTCTTGTTGATGGTGTCTTCCGATGCCCTTCTGAAGCCTATCTTACGAAGCACATCCTTCATGTCAACGGAGGCGTCTTCAACCAGTGTAGGAGCCATGTTCCAGGCGAGACGGTAGTTGAGTTTCTCTTTCTTCAGGAAGGCGAAGAGCTTGTAGAGAGTGTCGTAACCGAAACGTGACTCGTGGTTCTTGCCGAGGAGGTTCTTGAGTCTCATGCCCACGAAGCAGCCGAGCATACGACCGTCAACACCTAATTTCTCCACGATGTCGTTCATCGTCGGGAACCAGTTCTTCGTGAAGATATATGTGAAGCAGTCTTCCGGCACGTTCCACTCTTTGAGTTTGTAATAACGGTCGATGATCTCTGTCGGCAGCTCTTTCTTCATCGCCTCGATCTCTTTCGGGTCGAGCGGGATCGGTGCTGAGTCGGTGTCAGGGTACATACGGTCAGCGCCAGGCAGCACGCGTTCGAAGATGGTGATGCCGTTGCTGATAGCCTTACGGGTCTCTTTCGGCACGCCGTCGAACGCCATGAGGCAGCGTTCTTCGATGGTCTCAATGGCTGTCGGCATGTCGTCGGCCGGACCCCACACGAGGACGAGGGCGTCGTCGGCAGTGGCGTGGACCTTCTTGCCAAGCTTATGCCACTGTGAGTCTGTCAACACTGGCTCCAGCATCTCGTCGTGAAGCATGTTAGGACGCTCAAGGCATGCGATGACCTTCAGACGGTCGGCGATCTCGTCGGCAAACATCTTGCCGGGCTGCGTGAATGTCGATAGGACACCGCGAAATCCCGGCAGTTTCACCAATTTCATCACGCCGCCCTTGGCTTTGTTGTCAAGGATAGGCTGATAGTTGGTTGGAAATGACACATCAGTGACTGTGACTTTCCAGCCGTCTTTTTTTAACTCGCGGTTAAGTCGTTTTTGCAGCTGAACAAGTGACCATTGGCGGAAACACTCGTTGTGTGAGAGCTCAGGAATCCATTTGGCATGTTGAACGCCTTTTAACTCTATACGTGTGCCGCCCTTGCAGCTTACGTTCACATCCTGACGTCCAGCGCCCATGCCCGTGCGCACCAAACCTGTAGAACGGCCAAGGAAACGTATATATTCGCAGGTCTCCTTCAGCTCATCAGGGTTCTTGCAGTCAGGATAGGTTACTGTCTCAATCAATGGGACGCCTAAACGGTCGGTTTGATACACACGGCGGTGTCCCACGTCGCTGATCTCGCGGCAGGCGTCTTCCTCAATGCTCAGCTGGATTAGACGTATGTCTTTCTTAGGCAGTTTGAGCAGACCCTCCACACCCACGATGGCGGTACGTTGAAAGCCCGTAGGGATGGAGCCGTCGAGGTATTGCTTACGTGTGATATGCACCTCACCCACAATGTTGAGGTTGGAACGCAACGCGATGACAATGGCATTGTGTAAAGCCTCTTTGTTGATTGGGAACGGAGGAGTGTCGTCGATGTCGTAAGTACATGCTGTGCCGTTCTTTATGCGGTAAACAATCTCTTTCTTTGTCTTGAACTCCATGAGAGCCGTGCCGTCGTATTCGCCGAGCTCCGATAGCGTCGGACGCATGTGGCGGATAAGCTCCGCGTCGTAGTCGTCAAATTTGTTGAATTGTCCGGCAGGACAGTGGCAAAACAGCTTCTCTTTGGTCTTGATCTGCTGGTGAACTTCCAGTCCCGACATGAAGCCTATGTGGTCGTAGTCGGCCTGTTTGGCTTTTTTGCGCTCCACATAGCCAGCCTGTTTACGTGTCTGCTCGTAGTTGGCGCGGGGATCAAAATTAGTACTCATGTTTCTAACATTTAATTTTCAAAATAATCGGCTAAATTACAAAAATATCAGATTAGGAACGAAAAATTGTTAAAATTTTTTTGTTGTTTCTGTACAGCCGCTTAATCTCTATACTTTAGAGAGTTCCTAATTGTCCCGTCAGTGCGCCTATTTCGTCCGTCGTGCCTAACGACAATGAGCTATATGATGACCGTTTCAACCCGTTTATCCATGATTATCGTTTAGATTTTAAAAAGATTTTTTACTCCTTAATCCATTTTCCCGTCTCCACAAGGGTCGTTGAGCCGATTCCTGAGCTTGTCGAAGGGGTCGAAACGCCCGTGTAGACCTTCCAAACATACGTTCCTTTTGCCCATTCTCC